>TBL_comb47_HYPODRAFT_10001013_pt1 | contig 37083 bp, 30 predicted proteins | sample TroBogypolimnion_40_FD_10682 | JGI IMG/M metagenome (IMG submission 10682)
AACGGGTGTTGGCGTCGCCGAGGATGCCGAAGTCGCCGTTGGTCCGCCAGCCGTAGAGCGAGGAACTGAAGTCGCCGGTGTTGTCGGAGCCGTTCCGCAGATCCCACCAGAGGAATCCATTGAACTCGGTCTTCATCAACTGCGCGAGGCTGTCGGCCAGGTAGAGTCCGTTGACAATACTCGTGGATTGTCTGCCCTCGGGGCCGGAATCGTTGTTGTTCTCCGTGCAAAGGAGTTCAATGTTGGTGCCGCCAGCGCCGAAGTAGTCGGTGATTTGCTGGCGCAGGTTGGCGGCATCGGGCGCCCAATTGGTGGCCGCCAGCAGTAAGGCCTGGTCGCTGTCGGTCTGATACTGCGGATAGACATGATGGACCAGAAAATCGGGCGTGACGCCGAGCGATTTCAAGGTCGCGAGCACCACGGGCGTCCAGCCATAGTGGCTGCTGCTGGTGCGCGCATTATAGGCGGGATGGCTGGAGTAGCCGTTGGCGTTGTTGTCTTCGCCGGTGACGGCGGGCACACCGATCTTGATGGTGGCGTCGGCCGCTTTCATCAGGGTGATGTAAGCGGCCGCGCGGACGGCGTAAGTGTAGGGATCGTGCGGGTAAACATTCGAGTCGGTCTCCCACGTTCCGTAGTTTTCGTTCCCGACTTCCCAATACTTGAAGTTAAGATGGTTGGTGACGTTGGCGAGGCGCACCCAGCCGGCGGCTTCATTACTGGTGCCGGTGCCGTAGTTGACCGTGATGATGGCCTGCGCCCCGGCGTTGGTGGCGATGTGGATGAAGTTGTTGAAAGTGGTCCCCCATGTCCAAGTATTCGTGCCCGACCTGCCGGTCGCCCAATGGTATTCGTCTGAGAGCGAGCCGCCGGGGAAACGCAGGATGCCCGTGCCAATTTCGCGCAGGGCATTGGACGTATAGGAGGTGTCGAAGTAGCCATCCCAGACCGCGGTGTTCAAACCGAGCCAGCGCGCGTCTGCGGCGCGGATAGTCTGGCCGGCATTGACTCCAAGGTGAACCAGCGCCGGCGGCGGGTTGGCATCCAGTTGGATGTCGTCCACATAGAACGTCGGCTGGACGGCGCCAATGCGGCTCTGAATTACGAAGCCGGTGAAGTTGGCGATGTTTGCCACCCCCAAAGATGACAAAGGAAGCGTGATCAGCTGCCAAGTATTGGTTTGCAGCGCGCTCAGGGAGACATGGAGTTTCCCGAAGTTATTGGTGGTGCCCTCGTGCGCCAGGCCATAAACCTGAAGCTGTTGACCGCCGCCGGCGCCGCCGTTGATCCAAAAACTCAAGCTGGTGTAGGGCGAGCTGTCAAAGTCAGGATGGTAGATTTGCAGACCGTCGTAATTTACCGTGGCAATGGCGACGCTGACCGAGGCAACTCCCGAGTGGGTCGGTGAAGTATTCGTGTAGTTATGCGTCGCCCAGCCCCAATCTTGAAAGCCATTGACGAGACTGTCGGTATAGACGGGCAGGGAGGTTTGCGCCTGCAGTCCCAAAGCGGAGAGGGAAAATGAAAAGACCAACAGCTTTTTTCCGAACTGGCAAAGAAAGCACATGGATGGATTGTAATCGAAAACTGGATAAATGAAAGGGCACCGACGTGAATAAAGTCGGTGCCCTTGCCAAGACTCGGCTGTTTCTGGTTACGGCGCGTTCGTGTTGATCAACCGGAAGAATGCATTATTGCCAGCCGGCAGGCTGACGGTGGGCACGGCCCCGAACCGGTTGGTTCCCGTTGTATCGGTATAGATGTAGGTGATGCCCGCATCACTCCAGCCACCAAGCACGCTGGCGGCGGACTGGGGCGTGAAGCCGTTGTCCGGGACGCCCCATTTGAGCCAGTAGGCCGTTCCTTGTGGAATTGAGGTGATCGCGGCCGCACTGGTCACGCGCCAGGCATAATTATTGGTCAGCCCGGCGCTGAAGTCATCGTTGAATATGGTGGCGTTCACATTGGTCATCAGAACTTGGGTCAGGATGAAACCCTTGTTGTCGCTCGTGCCGGCATTCAAGCTGTCATTTTTGAAAGCTCCCACCTGCACGAAGGAAGCACTTGGTGCAGTGAAATACGTCATCATATCGGCATCTAGGGTGATGTTTGTCACCACCAACCCGTTCGGTCCGACAATGGAGCCATGCGTGTCGTCACTGAAGTTCAACGTCCAGGTTCCATTGGCGCTCGTAAAGGCGGGAAGATTGACGGAGTAAGTATGGTCCGGATTGGCACTGGGCAGATTTGTCTTCCATTCAAAGGACGCGACCACGCCGCCATTGGTGCCATTTTCAACGCGCAAGACCGCTAGGTTGGGGGCATTCCAGTCGGGCGATGAGATGGTTTCATCATAGCCGCTGTCACCGGTGGTGATGAAGATGTGTCCTTCCAATCCAGGAGCATTGGCGGGAGCTGGAAAGTTGGTGATGGTCAGGGAATACGTTGCGGGAGTCTGGCCGCCCCAAGTGTAATTGACCGTGGTGGCCGTTCCGGACGGAACGCAAATGGATTGGCGATCCCACTGGTTGCCCGGGCCACTCAACGTGATTTTTGTGCCGCTGGGGCCGGCGGCCGCCAACCCTTGAATTTTGGGAAGCGTGGTCGGCTTTGACATCTTGATGTTATCAATATAAAGCCGGACGGGGCCCATATAATTGCCTTTGAGCCCAACATCAAAGCCTACCGATGACGATATGACCGGCAACGCCAGCTTGACATGTTTCCAACTGGTATAAGACGAGTCCAACGTCACGCCGTCGGGAGAGCAACTATTATCACCCCAAGAGCCGTTTCGAATATTAAACGTCAGGTAACCATAATCCCCACCACTGAAAGGGGTGGAATTAGCGGCGTCCACTTTGACATCACATTCCCAATAGACGAAACGGCTGGGATCCATTGCAAAACCGCTCGGTTCGTGCCCGAGCCAGCTCTGGCCCCAAGCGGCCCACTGCGCGGCGACCGGAAATGCAAAGTCACATTGCAATGCACCGTTGGGAGTTCCACCGCCAGCTTCTTGCGAAGTATTCAACGCGGCGGTGCTAGAAACGGACCAGTTTTCCCAGATGTAGGTTGACGATGTATCGTTGGTAAAGGCGTCGATGACCCACGGGTTGGGCACCGGCACAATGGTCACGTTGCCAATATAGACTGTCACCGGACCGGAATAGGCAGCACCCGCCTGCAACTGGAATTGCAGGTGCGCCACGCTGAAACTCGGGCTGGGAATAGTATAGGTATGGGTCACCCACCCATTGGCTGCCGGCGGATATATGGCGGCATATCCGACACTGGTCCAACTGTAGCTGGAATCCCGCAAGGCCATTTGCAAGTTGCCGTAGCTGCCAAATGGGCTGGTCGTCGTGCCGGAGCTTGAATCAACTTTCATTTGAAACGTCACCTGCAGATACTGGCCCGAGGTAAAGGAAACATTGAAGGCTGGGTCAATTTCCTTGGTTGTCGAGCCATCAAACACCACCTGAATACAGCCGCCGCCGTTGGGGCCACCGGTGGCTTGCCAAGTATAGACTTCAGTGCCAACGGGACTAAATCCGTCATAGAAAGCTGGCGACTGGCTGGTGTCATTACTTAGGGTGATTACTGATTGAGCCTGGCATAAACTGGCGGAGCCGGCCAGGGCCACGGCGGTGATCAACGAAGGAATCCAACGCTGCATTTTTGTTTTTGTTTTCATATGACTCGGGGTGGTGGTTGTGGGGACTTGATACGGTTTTTTATCGGACAGGCGAAGATATCTCATTGTCTGCGACCGGGCACAGACTGGGGCTATAAGTCGTCATGGATGCTTTATGACACATGGGTCGGGCTTGAGTGTTGAAAGTTTAACAGAACTTTTATTGACTGCATGTCATCAAAAGTCGGGACATAAAATAAGAGATGCTTTCGCCAAAAAACGAGAGACTAATCCCCGGGCTGGGCCGTCCACATTCCTTTGGGCGCCGTGAGGGTGCCGCTGCCGATCGTCTGCTCTATCTTGAGACCTTCGACGTGGTTGTCGTTGAAAACATAATTAAAACGGTTCTTATGCGCTTTATAAAGCAGCGCGCCCTGATCCACGCTGGAGCCGGAATTGGGATCCTGGGCCTGGGCCGAGGTGTCTATCTGATATAGTTCCGAACCGGTTGCCTGCGGCCCGTTGCAGATACAGGTCCAGATGTTTCCCGCGCACTGCTGGCCGCTCGTCTGTTCGGCGAGAAGGATGGTTCCCGCCGGGTCGCGCACCACGGTTGACCGATAGCCTTTGGCATCCCAGTTCGGCTGCGTCGGCGAACCGCTATCGGACCAATAAATGCCGACGCTCAACCGCCCCGCCTGGCTGAGACTTGGCAAGGATGAGGTTGTGGGAACCTGATAGTCGGATTGCCAGTTCGGGCCGACTCCCACCATCGAGTAGGAGCGCATGGCAAACCAGGGACTCATTCCACCCATCCAGTTCACTTTGGGAAAATTGTCGGCGGGGCAGGCGAGTGTGGCCGGCGCGGAACCGGCGAACAAAACACCCACGCTCAAATCCGCATCCGAAGCATTGCCGCCGATGTATTTGTTGATCCAACTATCCCACGACAGTTGGAAACCGCCACCCTGCCAACCTGCCGGTGGGAGCATGTCGTTATGGTCAACGGCAAACATGGTAATCCCCATGCCCAACTGGCGCATGTCCGACATGCATTTGATCCGCTGGGCCCGGGCTTTGGCGCTGGCTAGCGCCGGCAGCAACATGGCCGCCAAAATGGCGATGATGGCGATTACCACCAACAGTTCAATCAAGGTGAAACCACGGGGTCCGCTGGAGCGGGTTGGATGGGCTGGCTTGGAATTCATGGAGTTGGGGTTCATGGGCAATAGTGGCGTTTACTGGTTGACGAGCTTGATATGCATGTCACTGGCGATGATATATTTTTTGCCCGCGGGCGGAGCCGGGATGGCCACGCCCGCCGTGGCGGCAAAATCCTCGAAATTGTTTGGCCGGCGACGATGTCCCATCATCCACCGCAAAAGACTGCGGTTTAGTTCCGCCAAGTCCGGTTCGCCATTGGGCTGGACGACGGCGGCTGGTGTTGCGCGAGGCTGGGCGGCGATCGGCATGTGATCCGCCTCCGCCTGCTTGGCCTGAGCCGGAGTGGGCGCCGGGGCTTCGGCGGCGGGCGCCTTGGCTTTCTTGCAGCCGACTGATAATAATGTGGCGACTAAAACCAGCGGCAACCCCAACCGCATCATTGATGGGACGCAACGGGCGATATTTTTCAAACTAGTCATAGGAACACCAGATTATAGCACATTTTGTTCATTGGTTCGGGCTGATTGAAGACAAGATAGCCTATTTTGGCGTTCTGTAATGTCCTCTAAACTCTTGACAAGCTTTTTTCGCCGAATCGCCGCATCATGCCGGAAACGTAACCATACCATTGCCGTGCGCTCACCCTTTATTGCCCAAAACTTTGCCCGAACCGCCGGCCTCGGGTTGAAGCTGGCGGCGATCCAGTCATATGGCGCGTTCGGCACGCATGCCGCGGCGGTGTGGTCCGGCATCTGGCGGTTCGGCGTCGCAGGCCGCACGCTGCAGGACTCGTTTCTCCTCGCCGGACGCATGGAATGGTATCACCTGAAGGACCGCGCCGAGTTGAAAGCCGCCTGCGACCGTCTGCAAAAGAATGGCGTGACCAATCTTTTTCACATTCCCGGCGGGCACCTTTTGGGCGACGACGGCGAAGGCAGCACGGACGGTTCGCTTCCGAATGACCTTGGGTTCTTGCGCCAGACCGAAATTTTCGCCAAAGTCCTCGAACCATTGTTACCGACCACCAAATGAAAAACTCCGCACTTAAATTCATCTCCCCGGGAATTTTGATTTTCCTCACCACCGCCATGAGCCACAGCGCACCGTTGTTTTCCCAGCACGATCAACCCGTGGCCGCGCTCCTGGCGCGGATGACGCTCGACGAAAAAATCGGCCAGATGGTCCAGGTGGATTCCGGCGCGCTCAAGGACCAGGCCGACGTGCAAAAATACTTTCTCGGCTCGGTCTTGAGCGGCGGCTCCTCCGATCCCGCCACCGGCAACACGGCGCAGGATTGGCTGGGCATGGTCGCGGGATTTCAAAACGAGGCCGGGCAAACGCGCCTGAAGATTCCGCTCCTTTACGGCATTGATGCCGTCCACGGCCACAACAATGTGGATGGCGCCACCGTGTTTCCGCACCACATCGGCCTGGGTGCAACGCATGATGCCGCACTCGTCGAGCGCGCCGAGCGGGTCACGGCCGAGGAGGTCGCCGGCACCGGCATCCGCTGGGCGTTCGCGCCCTGCGTCACCGTCCCGCAGGACGCGCGTTGGGGCCGGACCTATGAGGGTTATGGCGACAACACCGCCCTCGTCGCCAAGCTCGGGGCCTCCGCCACCATCGGCTTGCAGGGTAAAAAACTTTCCGCCGACCCCGCTTCCGTCCTCGCCTGCGCGAAACATTTCATCGGCGACGGCGGCACGACCAACGGGATTGACCAAGGCAACACGGTTTGTGACGAGGCGACGCTGCGGAAACTTTACCTGCCGCCCTATGTCGCCGCCATCAAGGCGGGTGTCGGTTCCATCATGGTTTCCTACAGCAGCTGGAACGGCCAGAAAATGCACGGGAATAAATATCTGCTGAACGATGTTTTGAAAAAGGAACTCGGCTTCCGTGGTTTTCTCGTGTCCGACTGGGCGGCGATTGACCAGATTTCGCCCGACTTCAAACATGACATCGAGCAATCCATCAATGCCGGCCTGGACATGATCATGATTCCCAATGGCACGGACAAGACCAACAACTACGTCGAGTTCATCCAGGATTTGAAGGCGCTCGTGGCCGAAGGCAAAGTTTCGCCGGCGCGCATTGATGACGCCGTTTCCCGCATCCTGCGCATAAAATTCCAGCTGGGGCTGTTTGAAAGCACCGCCACCGACCCGCAGTTCACCGCCGCCATCGGCTCGCCGGAACATCGCGCCGTCGCGCGGCAGTGCGTGCGCGAATCGCTGGTGCTGCTCAAAAACGAAAAACACCTTTTGCCACTTGCAAAAACCATCAAGCATCTCGCCGTCGTCGGCGCAGGAGCGGATGATCTGGGGATGCAATGCGGCGGCTGGACGATTGACTGGCAGGGCGGGCGCGGCAACATCACCCACGGCGGCACGACGCTGCTCGCCGCGCTGCGCCAGGCGGTTTCGCCGGAAACCAAAATCACGTTCTCGCCCGACGCGAGCGATTTGAAGAATGCCGATGTCGTCATCACCGTCGTGGGCGAGCCGCCCTATGCCGAAATGAAGGGCGACCGCGCCGAGTTGAATTTGTCGGCGGATGATCTGGCCTTGGTCGCGAAGGCGAAAGCCGGCGGCGCACCCATCATCACGATTTTATATTCCGGTCGGCCGCTGGTTTTGAATTCCGCGCTCGCCGACAGCGATGCGTTCGTCGCCGCCTGGCTGCCCGGAACGGAAGGGTTCGGGATGACCGATGTGCTGTTCGGCGATTATAAGTTCACCGGCAAGCTGCCGCGCAACTGGCCGGGCGGCGCTAACCAATCCGCCAAGCCGGCGTTCCCGTTCAGCTTCGGGCTCAAAGACTGATTCCGTCACCCACATTCAAAAATTTAAAATTATGTCCAAGCCGTTTCACATCACCCGCCGTTCGTTTCTCCAAAGAAGCATGCTGGCCGCCGCCGCCAGCGGGTTGCCGTTGTGGTTTGTGCAACGTGAACTCGCCGCCGCCGAAGTGGCCAAGACCATTACCAGTCCCAATGACCGCCCCGGCGTCGCGCTCATCGGCTGCGGCGGCATGGGCACCGGCGACGCGCAAAACGCCTCGCGCTTTGGCGACATCGTGGCCGTGTGCGACGTGGATCAGCGGCACGTGGCCGCCGCCGCGCAGAAGTTCACGAAAGGCGGAAAAATACCCGTGAAATATGGCGATTTCCGCAAACTGCTGGAGCGCGACGATGTTCATTGTGTCGTGCAGGGGACGCCGGATCACTGGCACACGCTCATCAACATCGCTGCCGCCAAGGCCAAAAAAGATGTCTATGGCGAGAAGCCATTGACGCTCACGATTGACGAGGGCCAGCAGGTGATCAAGGCCGTGCGCGAAAATAAAATCGTTTTTCAGACCGGCACGCAGCAGCGCAGCAGCAAGCGCTTTCATCTCGCCTGCGAGCTGGTCCGCAACGGACGCCTCGGCACTTTGCAGCAGGTGGAGGTGTTTGTCCCCGCCGGCATTCTGGGCAACCACTTCAAAAAAGTTTCCGTGCCGCCGGAATTTAATTATGACTTCTGGCTTGGCCAGGCGCCGGCGGCGGAATATTTCACCGAACGCTGCCACACGACATTCCGCTGGTGGTTTGATTATTCCGGCGGGCCGGTGACGGACTGGGGCGCGCACCATAACGACATCGCACGCTGGGCCATCGGCCTCGACGGCCCGATCGGGGTCGAAGCCCGCGTGGTGACGCCGCCGTTGCCGGATGGCTACACGACGCCCAGCGAATTCGCCGCCACGCTCACCTGGGCGAACGGCGTGACGCAGGTCGTCAAGACGACGGCCGACGACAGCCCGTTCGGCGCGGTCATCAATGAGAACGGCCAGCGCAACGGCTTGAAATTCACCGGCACCGACGGCTGGATCTGGGTCAACCGCGATGAAATCACCGCGAGCGACAAAAAGCTGCTCACCGCGCCGCTGCCGGACAATGCCGTCAAGCTGGAGGTCAGCAACGACCACATGGGAAACTTTTTCGACTCCATGCGCTCGCGCAAAGATCCGATCGCCAGCGTGGAAAACGGCCACCGTTCCGCCTGCATCGGGCACCTCATCATCATCGCGCTGCGCACCGGCCGCAAACTCCAGTGGAATCCGGACACGGAAGTTTTCACGGGCGACGGAGCCGCCGAAGCAAACGGCCATCTCGCCCGCAAAATGCGCGCCCCTTACGACTACAGTTTTGCCGGGTAAGCGCCCGCCGGCCGCGGCCGCAACCTTTCAGACTATTTGCTGCTGGCCGGGATGAACAGCCAAGGTTCATGGCGGCCTCATCCCGTGCGGCGGCGATTTTCCAGGTCATCCAGTCTCATTCGCCCGACCGGAGTTGTGGCCACCGCGGCCGGAACCGGTCAACCTTGCGTGGAAATTCTGAACATTTTTTCTGTGCTTCTGTCATATTTTTCCGAAAACTATGGGTTTGGTGATGGTATGCACCAATCGATGAAATTAAACCGTCTTAAATGCAAGACCGCCGCCGCTTTGGTCGTGGCGGCGTGGATTTTCCGTGCCGCCACGGCGGACGCGGCGAGCTTTACCGCGTCACTGGATCGCGACAGCCTTACGATGGGCGAGACCGCGACCATGTCGTTGACCTTTGAAGGTGGGCAACCACTTAATGTATCCATGCCGGAAGTTCCCGGCTTGCAGATGAAACAAGTTGGAAATAGCAGTCAGACCACGGCGGATTTCAGTGGACACAGCAGTTTTGTAACAACGATTTTGGTCGCGGTCATGCCACGACAAACCGGCGAGTTCACCATTCCGCCGCTCTCAGCTGAAATTGGCGGAAAGCGATTATCCACCGCACCGCTTCACTTGTCTGTGCAGAAGGCTGCTGCGCCCTCCGCCGCAGCCGTGAATTCCGGTTCGGAGGTCGCGTTTCTGAAGCTGGTGCTGCCGCACGAAAAAATCTACTCCGGCCAGGCCTTCATTGGCCGTGTGGAACTTTACCTCCGTGATGAAGTGCAAAACATCGGCGACTTCAAATTCACCTCGACGCCGGCCGAGGGTTTCAGCCTCGGCAAACTGGTCGAAGGCCAGCGCACCCGCGCGCAGGTCGGCAACCGCGTTTACAACGTCATTCAATTGATGCTGCCGCTCACCGTTGTGAAATCCGGCGCGCTCAGCCTCGGACCGTTCACTGCCAGCGTCGTCGTGGTGCTGCCGTCGCAAAATCAGGGCGGCAACGACATCTTCCGCCAGTTCTTCAACCAGGGCGAGCAGCGGCAAGTCTCGCTCACCAGCGATCAGCTCACTGTCCAGGCGCTGCCGCTGCCAACGCAAAACGTGCCGGCGGACTTCAACGGCGCCATCGGCAATTTTTCGCTGAACGTTACCGCCGGGCCGACGAACCTCACCGTGGGCGATCCCATCACCGTGCGCGTGCAAATCTCGGGTCGCGGTGCGCTGGATGCCGTCACCTTGCCGGCGCAGGATGCGTGGCGTGATTTCAAAACCTTCCCACCGACCTCGACCGTCACCAACACCGACCAGTTCGGCTTTCAAGGCATCAAGACGTTCGAGCAGATTGTCTCGCCGCTGAATTCCGATGTGCGCGCCTTGCCGCCCTTCACTTTCTCGTTTTTCAATCCCGACGACGGCGCGTATCACACGCTGACGCAGCCGGCCACGCCGCTCACCGTCCGTTCCGCTGGCGCGACCCCGCTGCCGACCATTGCCGGCAATAAAAACTCCAGCGCGGAAAACCCCGCATCACCGCAGGACATTCTACCGATCAAGGAAAATCTGGGAACGTTGGTGCCAGCCACCGCGCCGCTGATCGCGTCGCCGAAATTCCTCGCGGTGCAAAGCCTGCCGGTCATCGCATTTCTCGCCGCGTTCATCTGGCGGAAACGGGCGGACAGCCTGGCGAATAATCCGCGCCTGCGCCGACAACGCGCCGTGGCCCAGCTCATCCGCGATGGTTTAACTGATTTACGCCAGTTCGCGGCGGAAAACAAATCCGATGAATTCTTCGCCACGTTGTTCCGGCTCATGCAGGAGCAGCTCGGCGAGCGGCTCGATTGTCCCGCGTCGGCCATCACGGAAAACGTGATCGAAGAACACCCGGTCTTGCGCGGCGCTCCCAAGACCACCCTCGACGGGTTGCGCGAACTGTTTCAATTATGCAATCAGGCCCGCTACGCACCTGTGCGCGGCAGCGCCGAATTGAATTCCGTCGCCGTGCAATTCGAGAAAACCATCGGTGAGCTTCAGGAGGTGAGGGCATGAAAACTCTCTTTCGTAGCGGCTTTCGGCAGAAAGCCGGAAACTTCATATTTTTGAAATGCGGCGGTTGGCCGACCGTCGCCACGCTGGCCATATTATTTTTTGTCGGCAACCTTTTCGCATCCGACCTCGCCGCGGATTTTTCCGCCGCCAACCGGTTCTACGCCCAGGGCAAGTTCCCCGAAGCGGCGCGGGCTTACGAAACGATTCTGCAGACCGGCGCCACATCACCGGCCCTGCTGTTTAACTTCGGCAACGCGGAATTCAAGTCGGGCCATCTGGGCCGGGCCATTGCCGCGTATCAGCGCGCGGAGCAGTTGTCGCCGCGCGACGCCGAGCTGCGCGCGAACCTGGCATTTGCCCGCAACCAGGTGCAGGGCGTGACGCTGCGTGAAAGCCGCTGGCAGAACTGGGTGGGCGCACTCACACTCAACGAAGGAGCCGCGCTCACAGCGGTATTACTTTGGCTCACGTTCGGGTTGCTTATCGCGCGCCAAATCCGGCCTGCACTGGTTCCGAAGCTGAAAAGCGCGACCTGGATTTTTACAGCGCTGACAGTCTTCTCCGCCACGGTGCTGGGCAAGCAGGCGGCCAATCATTTTTCCAACGCCAACGCGGTGGTGGTCGCCGACAATGTGACTGCGCGCAGTGGTCCGTTTGAAGACGCCCAAAGCGCGTTCACCGCCCGCGACGGCGCCGAGATGTCCGTGTTGAGCCGTCGCGAAGATTGGGTGCAGGTCGCCGACGGTGCGGGGAAAATCGGCTGGCTGCCGGCGAAACAGGTGGAAGTTTTGCCGGGTGCGTGAGGTGGATCGTCCGCCAGGTAAAATTTTTGATGAACGCGGAAAAAAGTTTGTTGTCAGAATGTCGTCCACGAAAAAATGGTTAAGAAAACATGAATACAGGAATCAACGCCATCAACGAAGCGGTCAAGGAGGCGAGTGCGTTCACGCACCCGCTTTTTAACGAACTTGGAAAAGTCATCGTCGGGCAAAATTATTTGACCGAACGGCTCGTCATCGGGCTGCTCGCGAACGGCCACGTGCTGCTCGAAGGCGTGCCCGGCCTCGCCAAGACGCTCGCCGTCAAATCCATGGCCGCGTGCATCAGCGTGAAATTTTCGCGGCTGCAATTCACGCCGGACATGCTGCCCGCCGACGTCATCGGCACGCAGATTTACAATCCGCAATCCGGCGGCTTCACCACACGCAAAGGCCCGGTCTTCGCCAACCTCGTCCTCGCCGACGAAATCAACCGCGCGCCCGCCAAGGTGCAAAGCGCGCTGCTCGAGGCCATGCAGGAAAAGCAGGTCACCATCGGCGACCAGACCTACAAGCTCGACGAACCGTTCCTCGTGCTCGCCACACAGAATCCCATCGAGCAGGAAGGCACGTATCCGTTGCCTGAAGCGCAGGTGGATCGCTTCATGTTGAAATTGAAGATCGGTTATCCGTCGCGCGCGGAAGAGCGGCAGATTCTGGAGACAATGGCGAAAACTTCCGGCCAGCCGACGTGCAGCGCGGTCGTCACGCCGGCGCAAATTTTGAAGGCGCGCGAAATCATCAACGACATTTACGTGGACGACAAGGTGAAGGATTACATCGTGGACCTCGTCTGCGCCACGCGCGACCCGGACCATTACAAGATCGCGGTGAAGGATTTCATCCAGCTCGGTGCGTCGCCGCGCGCGACCATCGCGCTCACGCTGGCGGCCAAGGCCTACGCGTTCCTGAAAGGCCGCGGCTATGTGACGCCGCAGGACGTGAAGAGCATCGGCATGGACGTGTTGCGCCACCGCGTGGCCATCACCTACGAAGCCGAGGCCGAGGAAAAAACCAGCGAAACGGTCATCCAGAAAATCTTTGATGAACTGCCCGTGCCGTGAGCAACAAAGCCGCTGGAAAACTTATGCCTGAAATCTCGAATGTTGCCGATTATCTCTTCGAGAAATCTGCTGTCACTGTCGCTAGTTACCCAGAAAAACTTGCTGGCGTCCTCTCCGAGCTAATTTGGACGATGAGCGATAATGGTGAAGAGATTTCAAATGCAACGGAGAAATGGCTTGAATCTGACGACGTCGCGCGAATCCGTGTTGCGTTGCTCCTCGACGGAGTTTTTCCATTTAAGGATGCAAAGAGGATGAACTCCGTGCTTACGCGCGTTAAGACATGTTGGCCTGAACTAGCCTCTGACTGCGATAGGTTGATTGCCGATCGGTCCAGCCAGGAAGGTAATTCTGGAAAGCCATGATTCCCCGCGAGATTCTCAAAAAAATCCGGCAGATCGAGCTGCGCCCGAACCGCCTCGTAACCGCGTTTGCGGTTGGAGCGCGGCTCTGTGAGCCGCAGCACTCCTACATTACCTTCAGCCGAAGCAGTTCCGGGCGCGTTCTGTCGGGCGAAGTTGCTGCGGGTCGCAGACCCGCGCGCCGCTCATTTCAGCCAGCTTCGCGATTTGGCGGAATGATTCAATTATTGTGTTGGCCCGCCCTCACCTGTGTCCTCTCCCCCAGAAGAAGATTTCAACCGGGCACGTTTTCGGTGAGCCCGGCAATCCATCTGACCTATCCAGTCGCAGGCTTTTCCAAAGACGCGGGGAGCGATTCTCCTTCTCCTTGGGGAGAAGGCCGGGATGAGGGAGGTCGTGAAACCGATTTCATGTCCCCGGTCGAAGCACGTAACATAACCACTCACAACGCATGAAAATTCCCGGCCTGCGCAGTTCATACGAAAAAGTTGGCGGCATCGTCTTCTTCGGACGGATGCTGGACAAAATCCGTTTGCACGCGCAGGGCAAACTGCCGGCAGATTACAATCTTGGCAAAGGCTTTGACGGGCGTTGCACCCGCTTCTTAAAAGTTGAATATCCGGCACTCGCCGGGCGAACGCTGCAAGGCGGCACGGATGAAGAAATTTTGGAATGGTGTTTTCAGAAGGGCTATCGTCCCGGCGAAGAAGAGATATTTGTCTGGAACGGTTTCATGACTAAGCGCGGCTGGCGGGATGACGCCTCAGCGAATTTGGACGAAGATAAAAAGAAACGCGGCTTTGCCCGTCGGGATGACATCCAAACCTATTTTGATTTTCACAAGGCCGACGAGGCGGAAGATTGAACCATGATTCCCCGCGAGATCCTCAAAAAAATCCGGCAGATCGAGCTGCGCACGAACCGCATCGTGACCGAAACGCTCGCGGGCCAATACCATTCTGTCTTCAAGGGCCAGGGCATGAACTTCGACGAGGTGCGCGAATACCAGCCCGGCGACGACGTGCGCGCGATTGACTGGAACGTCACCGCGCGAATGAACCATCCGTTCATCAAGAAGTTCGTCGAGGAACGCGAACTCACGCTCATGCTGGTCGTGGACGTGAGCGGCTCGGGCCTGTTCGGCTCGCGCGGGCAATCCAAGCGCGAACTCGCGGCGGAAATCGCCTCCGTGCTCGCGTTCTCCGCCATCCGCAATAACGACAAGGTCGGGCTCATTCTCTTCAGCGACGAGGTGGAGAAATTCATCCCGCCGCGCAAGGGCCGTAGCCACGTTCTGCGCGTCATCCGCGAAGTTTTATTTTTTGAGCCGAAGAAGCGTGGAACAGATTTGGTGAACGCGCTGGAATTCATGGCGCGCGTCACGGCACATCGGGCGATCACGGTGGTGGTGTCGGATTTCATCTCCGCTGATGCTTCGGTGACGCTGCCGAAAATGACGCAGACGCGACTGCGCATGTTGAATCGGAAGCACGACGTCGTGGCAGTGCAGATCACGGACAAGCATGAGCTGGAATTGCCTGCGCTGGGCCGGCTGACCTTGGAAGACGCGGAGACCGGAGAAATCCTGGAAGTGAACACCGGCAGCGCGAGCAGCCGCAATGCGTTCGCGTTGCGCCAGCAAAAGCAGATCGCGGATCTGGCGAAACAGTTCCGCTCGTCGGGCATTGATTCGATTCAACTCCGAACGAATGAAGCTTATGGCGCCACGCTGGGTAAATTCTTCGAGACCCGGGAAAAACGGAGGTTGCGCGGATGATCACGAACACGTCAACGCACGCGGTAGCTCCCCTGGACAGCGACATCCGCGACATCAAGCCGCCGATCGAGATTCCGACCGGGTATGAATGGCTGTGGTGGGCGCTCACAGTCCTGGCGGTCGTTGCGCTCGCGGTCATCGTCTGGTTTTGGTGGCGAAAGCGGCGTTCGCAGGTGGTTCTTGTGCCTCCGATTCCGGCGCATGTCCGTGCCAAGCAAAAGCTGGAGGAGGCGCTGGCGCTCATCGCGCAGCCGAAACCGTTTGTCATTGCGGTATCCGACACGGCGCGGGCTTATCTGGAGGAGCGGTTCAATTTCCGCGCGCCGGAGCGGACAACTGAAGAATTCCTGCGCGAGTTGAGCGGCACGGATCTGCTGGCCACGGAACAAAAGGACAGCCTCGGAGATTTTCTGGAGAGCTGCGACCTCGTGAAGTTCGCCAAGTATGAGCCGGGTGAAATGGAGTTGCGCGAACTGCACGGCTCGGCGGTGAAACTGGTCGAGGAAACCGAGCCGCATAACGAAGGCCCAGACGCCAGAACCCAGACGCCAGAACCCAGATGACATTTGCCCATCCATATTTTCTGTTGCTGCTTCTGTTGCTGCCGTTGCTGGCGTGGCTGAAGGGCCGGCGCGGACGTTCGCCGGCATTTTTGTATTCCTCGGTGAAACTGGTGGAAGGATTGACGCGGGCGCGCCGTTCGCGGGCGGGCGGCTTTTTGGCGGCATTGCGCTGGCTGGTTTTGGCGGCGCTTATTCTGGCGTTTGCCCAACCGCGCTTGACGATTGGCGGCGGCACGACGGTGAAGGCGAGCGGCGTGGACATCGCGGTGGCGTTCGATTTGTCGGGCAGCATGTTGTCGGAGGATTTTGTGGTCAAGGGCGGGCGCGTGAACCGGTTCAACATGGCGCGCTCGGTTTTGAAGCAGTTCATTGATGAACGTCCCGCCGACCGCATCGGGCTGGTGGTGTTCGCTTCGCAGGCTTACATCGCCACGCCGCTGACGCTGGATCACGAATTTTTGCAGGAGAACCTCGACCGGTTGGAAATCGGTTCCATTAATCAGAACCAAACGGCCATCGGCGATGCGTTGAGCACGGCGGTGAACCGGCTGCGCGAAGTGAAGTCCAAAAGCAAAATCGTGATCCTCATGACCGACGGGCAGAACAACGCCGGCAAAATCCAGCCGCTCATGGCGGCAGACGCGGCGCGCGCGCTGGGCATCAAGGTTTATACCATCGGCATCGGTGAACAAGGCGAAGCGCCCATGCCGGTCGGTCGCAATCCCTACACCGGCCAGATGGTTTATCAAAATGTGCCGGTGGACGTGGACGAAGACACGTTGCAGAAAATCGCAGACGCCACCGGCGGCAAATATTATCGCGCGGACAACGCGGAAAAATTCCAGCAGATCTACGCGGAAATCGACAAGTTGGAAAAGACCGAGGCGACGATCAACAAATACACCGAGTTCAAGGAACTGTTTCCCTGGCTGGTCGCGGGCGGACTGGCGCTGCTGCTGATTGAACTGGTGCTGGGACAAACTGTTTTTCGGAGGTTGCCATGAGATTTGAGCATCCTAATCTGCTGTGGCTGCTGTTGGTGATTCCGCCGGCGCTGGGCTTGTTTTTCTGGTGGGCGGAACGGGCGCGGCAAAGACTGCTCACGCAATTTGTCGAGGCGCGGTTGCTGTCGCAGTTGACCGTCGGCCTTTCTTCGGCACGCAGGAAGGTGCGGCTGGCATTGTTGATTCTGGCCGTTGCGTTTTTGGTCATCACGATGGCGCGGCCGCAGCGTGGATTTGATTTGCAGGAAGTCGAACAGCGCGGGTTGGACATCGTGGTGGCGGTGGACACTTCAAAGTCCATGCTCGCCACCGACATCGCGCCGAACCGGCTGGCGCGCGCGAAGCTCGCCGCGCAAGAGTTGATGCAGAAGGCGGGCACGGATCGCATGGGGCTGGTGGCGTTCGCGGGCGACGCATTTCTGGAATGTCCGCTGACGATTGACAACACCGCGTTTCAACAGAGCTTGCACGCGTTGGACGTGAACTCGATTCCGCAGGGCGGCACGGCGCTGGCGGCGGCGATTGACACGGCATTGACGGCGTTCAAGGAGAAGGATCATTACAAAGTTTTGGTGTTGTTCACCGATGGCGAGGACAACGACGAAGGCGCGCTCGAAGCGGCGAAGAAGGCGGCGGACGCGGGGTTGAAAATCTTCACGATCGGCATCGGCACGGCGGCGGGCGATTTGATCCGCGTGACGGATGCGAACGGAAATTCGGATTACGTCCGCGACGAGCAGGGCAACGTGGTGAAATCGCATTTGAACGAATCCTTGCTCCAGCAGATTGCCGGGGCGGCGGGCGGATTTTATCTGCCGTTGCGCGGGGCGGACACGATCAACACGCTTTACGAACGCGGACTGGAGCCGCTGCCGAAGTCCGAAGGAAATGAAAAACTGGTGCGGCGGTATCACGAACAATTTAAGTGGCCGCTGGCGGGGGCGCTTTTACTTTTGCTGGCGGAGCTGCTTTTGCCGGAACGAAAACGGGAGAAGAAAGTTGTGCGCAGCGACCTCCCGCTGCCCAAGGAAAGAGAGAGACGTTCATCGACTTCCGGTGTGGCGGGCGCGCTAATCATGTTTGCGTTGCTGGGCTTTTGCGGGAAAGTCACGGCTTCGCCGGCAGAGGCGTTGCGTGATTACCGGGCCGGCAATTACACCAATGCGCTGCAGAAGTTCACGCAACTGGCGGAAGTGCGGACGAACGATTTGCGGCTGGTGTTCAATGCGGGCGATGCCGCGTATCGCGCGACGAATTTCGATCTGGCGCAAAAACTTTTCCAGCAGGTGACGCTGGCGCCGGAGTTGCAGCTGCAACAACAGGCGTTTTACAACCTGGGCAACGTGCAGTTTCAAGTGGCGAAACAGGCCAAGGACCTGGACGGGCTGGAGCAGGGCTTTGACGCGGCCGCGGAAATTTACGAGCGCGCGGTGATGCTGAACACCAACGACGTGGATGCCGCGTTCAACCGGAATTTTGCGAAAGGCGCCGCCGAACAGGTCCGCGCGATCAAGGCGGCGTTGCTCCGGGCCAAGGGCAGCGCTGACACGGCGGTGCAGCGCGCGGAATTTCACACCGCGTTCGAAATCATGCAGGGCCTCGCGCAGAAATACAAAATCGCCGAGAAGCAGTTTGCCGAGTTCACCAAAAAATTGAAGGACATTGATGACATCGCGACTCCTCATCAGCCTTAGTCTGCCGCTGCTAGCATGGCAGACCGCCGTGGCGCAGCTTGCGCCCGCCGCCGATTTTTTCAACAGCGGCGCGCAGCTCTACATCTCCAACAACATCCCGTCGGCCCTGGAGCGGGTGGAGAGCGGGCTGAAGCTTTATCCGGATGACGAAAAGTTGAAAAAGCTGGAAGAACTGCTCAAGCAACAACAGCAGAATCAACAGCAGCAACAGAACCAGCAAAATCAAAAAGACCAGCAGCAACAGCAGCAGGACCAGAAGAATCAGCAACAGCAGAAGCCGCAGGATCAGGCGCAGCAACAGAAATCGCCGGAACAGCAAAAGCAAGATCAGCAGAAGCCGGAGGATCAAAAAAAAGCCGACCAAAAAAAAGACGGGCAACAAAAACAGCCGGAGCAGCAAAAGTCATCGGCGGAAAAAAAGGATGACAAAAAGCCCGAAGACCAAAAGGGCGAAGGCCAGCCAATGGCACCCAACCAGATGTCGCCCGAAGAGGCGAAGCGATTGCTGGATGCGCAAAAGGGCGACGAACAGATTCTCCAACTCAAGCCCGACGGGAAACCGCGCGACCCGCGGAAGCCGGTCAAGGATTGGTAAGCCGAGATTTGTCGCCGGGCTTGCGGGAGCAGATTGATTTCACAACGGAAACTCGCGGTCTTCGTCGGGCATGGTCACCGTCCGTTTTGGCGCAGGCGCAGCGAAAGGTATGGCCGGCGCGACGATTTCAGTTTCGATTTCCACCGGCGTGACGATGACGGATTTGCCTTCGGCGGGTAAGGATGAAACGGTTGCGGGCGGTGTCTCCGCAAAATTATTTTCCACCGGCGCGGTGATTTGCTTTTCCCGTTCCGGCATCGCCAGTTCCTGCTTTGCCTGCGCGCGGTTGACGAGTGCGAGCATCGTGACGGCCGCTGCCGCGTCGCGTTCGGCTTTTTCGATACGGGCAAATTCGCCATAGACTTCGGCGCGCACCGGGCCTTCGCGCATGGGCAGTTCCTGGCCCGTGCCGGTGCGCATCGCGTGCAGCACGTCATGCGCGTTGATCGTGTCGAGGGGGCGCGCCGGTGCGTAGCCGGGTTCGTGCCCGCCGGTTTCCACGACGAGGCGCGCCGTGAGCAGCGTTTGCATCACCTGCTGCACCAGCCGGGAAGGAATACCCAGCTCCAGGGAAATTTTCTGGGGCGAGAGCGGCGGCTGGGCGCTCTGAAAACGCTGTCCGATGCAGGTCATCAGCCGCAGCGCGATGAATTCGCGCCCGCGCTGGTTCACATTTTCAATCAGCTTGTCCTGCAGATACGACCGGCGGTTCTGGAACGCGTAGGCGACCTGCGCGCCGAACAACAGGATCAGCCACGAAAAATACAGCCCCACCATGAACACGGGCACCAGGACGAGGCTGCCGTAGATTTTGCTGTTGCTCACGCCGCGTGTGACGTAGAGAAAGCCGAAGACGCTGTTCAGATGCCACAACGTGCCGCCGACGATGCCGCCGATCAGCGCCGCGCTGAAATGAATTTTGGTGTTTGGCACGAGCTGGTAAGCGAGTGAGAACGCCAGCCACAGCACGACCAGCGGCAGCAATTGAAAGGCTAAACTGCCGACGAGGGTGCCGGTGACCGCCCCTTTGGTGGCCTGGAAATGCGGGCTGCTGGCCAGGGCCAGGGCGCACGCGAGCAGCAGCGGACCCAACGTGATCGTCGCCCAATAAAGCACGATGCGCGACACCCAGTTGCGTCCGCGCGTGACGCCCCAGATGTCGTTGAACGTCTCCTCGATGCTCGCCAGCATCCGGATGGCGACGATCACCAGCACCAGCATCCCGACCACGCCCAGCGTGCTGCTTTGCGTTTTCTGGATGAATTCATGAATGCGCCGGGTCGCCTCCAACTGTGCGTTGGCGACCCGTTCGCTGCCGGTGGCACCAGCGGCCGCCGCCGTCCCCAGATTGGTTTCCGCGCTCGTCGCGGTATCGGAAAGGTTGGTGGTGGCGACCGAATTGGTCGGCGTGATCGGCACGGAGAAGTTGGAGCTCAAATAGAGCGCCGCACCTCCGCGATTCGTTATGCTCTGCGTCGGGGGCGGCATCACGGTGGAGACCAATTTGTCAACGAACCCATAGATTTCCTTCTCGCCTTCCGATTTCAGCAAACTGCTCGTGACGCTGATGGCCACGGCGAGCATGGGAATGAGCGCGAGGAGTGTGGTGTAGGACAGCGCCGCGGCGCGCACGGGGCAGCGGTTGCGAACAAAACTCTTGGCCACCAGCACGCAGAAATGCGCGCCGTGTTCGAGGCGGCTGATTTCCTGCTCGGCGCCCGTCTGAACGCCGGACAGAATGTTGATGAGACGGGTAAGCAGCTTCATGAGTTGTCGAACCGCACGCTAGCAAACCGCCCAGCCAAGTCAACGCGCGGTGCGGGGAAGAATCAGGATCAAGGCTACAAAGCTCCATGAGATTTGCGCAGCACATCCGTGGCTCAACTGCCGCCGTTTCCGGCGGCGGCGCTCTATTCCGATCACTGTTGGGCAATCAAGGCCCGGGGGGGGGACCGCCGGCTTGAAGAAAGCCCCCCCGCACCGCAGTGCGCCGGCTACCGCGTCCGCCTGTGAAAGATGGACAAGGGAAAACAAACCCACTAACTTCAAAAGTCTTTGGGCCGACAGTATCGCTGCCGCAAAGACCGATCTGAGGACGGGATTGTTTTCAAGACATGAAGCGACATTTTGAAACCCTGGCGCTGATCATCGGCGTGACGGCGGTTTACTTCTGGTCGGGTAAATTCGGCCAGTCGCTCGCCTATGTGAACGTGAGCACTTCGGCGGTCTGGCCGCCCACCGGCCTGGCGCTGGCGGCCATGCTCCTCTGGGGGTGGCGGCTGTGGCCGGCAATTTTCATCGGGTCGTTTCTCGTGGATTTCACCGCGCAGGGTTCGTGGTTGGTCAACTTGGGAGTTGCGACGGGTGACACGCTGGAGGCGCTGGTGGCTGTGGCCCTGGTGCGACGGTTTGCCGGGGGCGTGAACTTTTTTGAACGGACGCGGTGGATCTTCAAATTCATCCTGATTGGCGCGGTCTTCAGCACCATGATCAGCGCGACGGTCGGAGTGCTCAGCCTGGGCTTGGGCCGTTGTGTTGACCGCCAGCATTTCGGGGCGGTCTGGTCAACATGGTGGATGGGAAATCTGGCCAGCGATGTCGTGATCGCGCCACTGCTGTTGATTTGGGCCACCCGGCGACCGCGCCGGCCGGCGGGCCGCCAACTGCTCGAAGGCGCAGCCTTGTTGGTAACCCTGGTTTTGATCGGGCGGCTGGTTTTTCTGGGGCGCAGTCCCTATGCCGCGATCCAGCAATTGGAGTATTTGATCATCCCGCCACTGTTGTGGGCGACCTTCCGCTTTGGCCTGCTTGGGGCGATCACGTCGCTGTGCGGAATTTCGGGGATGGCCTTGTGGGGCACGTTGCACCAGCTGGGGCCTTTCGCCACTCCTGATCCCAATGAATCGCTGCTGTTGTTGCAGATTTTCACCGTCATCATCGCCGTGACCATCCTGGTTTTGTCGGCGGTCATTGCGGAACGTCAAAGACTTCTTAGCCGCTTGCAAATTCAAGACGCCGTCAGCCGGATCCTGTCCGAAGCGCCGGATCTGCGGGAAGCCACTTCCAAAATATTGCAGGTGCTGGGTGAGAGCGCCGGGTGGGACCTGGCAGCCATGTGGCGACTGGATCGAACCGCCAGCAAGCTGGTCTGCGCTGATGTGTGGAGTGCCCACCCGATCCAGTTTTCCGAATTTGAAACGGTCACGCGGCAAATCCGGTTCGAACCGGGAATCGGTCTGCCGGGCCGCGTCTGGCTCAACGGCCAGCCGGCGTGGATCAGGGACGTGAACCGGGATGATGGCTTTCAGCGGCGGCCGGCGGCGGCGCAAGCGGGGTTGCATACCGGCTTCTGTGTTCCCATCAAGTCCGGTGTCGACTTTTTGGGGGTGATGGAGTTTTACCGGCGTGAAATAAACCCGTCCGCAAATGATTTTCGTTTCATCGACCTGCTGGTTCCTCTCGGCTCGCAAATCGGTCAATTCACCAAACGCAAGCAGGCGGAGGCAGACCTGCGCGTCAGCGAAATGAACTTCCAACAAGTCACCGAATCCATCCGCGAGGTGTTCTGGCTGACCAATCTGGCGAAGACGGAGATGATTTACATCAGCCCGGCCTATGAAGAAATCTGGGGCCGGTCCTGTGCCAGTTTATATGCCTCGCCGCGGGACTGGTTGCTGGCGGTTCATCCGGAGGATCGCGAGCGGATGCTGGCAGCGGACCGGGATCATCCGGTGGACGGCGAATTGAGTGATGAATACCGCATCCTCCGTCCGGATGGCTCCATCCGCTGGATCCTCTCCCGCGCCTTTCCCGTCCTGGACGAGCGCGGGCAGGTTTATCGGGTCGCCGGCATCGCCGAAGACATCACCGTGCGGAAGCAGGTGGAATTCGAGCTGGCGTTGCTGGCGCACGGCGTCGAAAGCACCGCCGAATTCATTTGCATCACGGATCTCGAAGACCGCTTCGTGTTTACGAACCCGGCCTTTCGGGAGGCTTATGGCTACACGGCGGAGGAACTCCTCGGAAAAAGACCGGCCCTGCTTTCTTCGCCCGGGAATCCGCCGGAACTGCCCCATCAAATCCTGGCGCACAGCCAGGCCGGCGGTTGGAGTGGCGAGGTGCTGAACCGGCGAAAAAACGGGACGGATCTGCTCATCCATTTGCAGACCTCCCAGATCAAAGACCGCACGGGAAAAGTGATTGCGCTCATGGGGGTGGCAAACGACATCACCGCGCGCAAACGGGCGGAACAATCGCTCGTCGAAAGCGAAGCCCGCCTGCGGCTGATCAATGAACAGGTTCCCGCCCTCATCTGGACGGTGGACCGGGAACTCAGATTGACCTCGGCCGCCGGCCTGTCGGCCGCCGAGACCCGCGTCATGCCTCACGAACTGGTGGGCTGTTCGCTTCACGAGGTTTATGGCACCGCCGATGAAAATTTCCCCGGCCTCGTGGCCCATCGGGACGCCCTGAACGGCGAACGGAAAGAGGTGGAACTGCAATTTGAAAACCACTTTTGGCGTTGCAATGTCGAGCCGCTCGTGGACCACGGCGGGAAAATCATCGGGTGCGTCGGCGTGGCGGTGAACATCACGGAGGCCAAGCTGAAGGAAGCCCGGCTGCAGGAACTGGCGGCCATCGTGCAAGGGTCGGAGGATGGGATTGTCAGCCTCACGGCCGAAGGAATCGTCATCAGCTGGAACAAGGGCGCCGAGCGGCTCCTGGGCTATACCGCCGGGGAGATGATCGGGAACAATGTGGCCGTCATTTTTCCGCCGCAGGAATTTGCGACCGCCCAGCAAAACATCCACCGGGTGATGCGGGGCGAGTCGGTGGAAAGTTATGAAACCATGCGCCACCATAAGGACGGCAGCCTGCGTGACGTCTCCGTCAGCCTTTCGCCCGTGACGGATGCGGCCGGAAAAATCATCAGCCTGGCGGCGATCTATCGGGACATCCAGAAACAGAAACAGCTGGAAAAGGCCGTCCGCGAAATCATTGCCATCAGCGTCAATCAGCAGCGCCGCATCGGCCACGACCTGCATGACGGCCTGGGTCAGCATCTCGCCGGGGTGGCCTTCCGGGCCAAAGCCCTGGAGGAATCCCTCACGGCGCACTCGCCGGGGCTCGCCCGGGAGGCGGCGCGCATCCTTGATTTGATCAACGACGGCATCAAACAGACGCGCCAACTGGCCCGCGGGCTCGACCCCGTGGATTTGGAAGTGGACGGATTGCCGGCGGCGCTGCAGGAACTAGCGGTGCAAACCACCGAGCGCTTTCAATTGGCCTGTGACTTTCGGTGCCCGCAGGAACGGGTGGCGGTGGTTGCGGCCGCCAGTCTGGGTTTGTATCGCATCGCCCAGGAAGCCATCCACAACGCCGCCAGCCACGGCAAGGCCCGCCGGATCGTGATTGATTTGCACGTCGATTCCGCCGGGCTCCGCCTGAAAGTTTCGGACGACGGCCAGGGGTTTCAGCCAGCGAATCGTTCCGATCCCGGCATGGGCTTGCGCATCATGCAATACCGCGCCAGTTCGCTGGGCGGAAGTTTGCGCATCCATTCCCAGATCAACGCCGGCACGGAAGTGGTTTGTGTGGTGCCGGGAAAAACCGCCTTGATTTGAAACGGAATAACGCTTATTCAAGAATGGATTTTAATGATGCGGGTTTCCAAAAAAAAGCCAGCGGCCAACCAGCGCATTTTGGTGGTGGACGATCACCCCCTGGTGCGCGACGGCCTGATCGAACTGATCCGGCGACAACCGGGTTTGACGTGTTGCGGCGAGGCGGCAGATGTTCGCACGGCGCAGGAGCTGGCGGCAAAAACAAATCCGGATTTGGTGATCATTGATATCTACGGTTGGAGCAGGGTGACGGGCTGGAGTTGATCAAGTTTTTCAATGCCCATTCCCCCGCTCTGCGGATGCTGGTGCTTTCGCAACTGGATGAAATGCTCTATACCGAACGGGTGCTCAAAGCCGGCGCGCACGGATATCTGATGAAGGAAGAGGCGGCCAAAGAAGTCGTTGCCGCCATCCGCCTGATATTGGCCGGCGAACTTTATGTGAGCCCCAAAATGAATGCCCTCATCCTGCGCAAAATGATCGAGTCGCCCTCCGCCCGGCCGACCTCCGGGGTGGAAAGCCTGACGGATCGCGAGCTGCAGGTTTTTCAGATGCTCGGTGCGGGGAAGAGCACCCGGTGCATCGCCGCCGAGCTGTTTTTAAGTTTTAAAACGGTGCAGACCCACCGCGAGAACATCAAAACCAAAATGAAATTGCCCGACGCGACGGCACTGATACATCAGGCCACCCTCTGGTTCCGTCGCGGCGACCTGCAGCCGGCCAGCAGTTTGATTTTGCCCTGATCGCTGCCCCGGACGGTGGCGGCCCTCGGGGAGCGCGAGCATCACAACCCATGACCGGCTAAGGGATTATCCTAGTTGGGGAATGGGCTTTTACACCTATTGTTCTGGCCGGTGGTTTCTGATTCCATTCTTCCTCGATAGAATAGCTCGTGCGGAGCGAAGTGCCCGTTTGCAACCCTTCGTCCGGGCCTTCAACGCGCGCAATGGAACCAACTGCAAAAGCCCGGGTATTAGTCGTGGATGACCATCCTTTGGTCTGCAAGGCGGTGTCTCAATTGCTGAACCGGCAGGGGGATCTGGCCTGTTGCAACACGGTGCAAAGCGCTGCCGAGACGGTGCCGGCCATCCTCAAGCACCGGCCGGATCTGGTGCTGTTGGATTTGAAATTGACGGACGGAGACGGATTGAAGCTGACCGCCCTGCTGCTGCTCGAATTTCCCGCCTTGCGCGTGCTGGTGCTCTCCCAGTTTGATGATGTCGGCTTCGCGGAAGATTCCCTTAAGGCGGGGGCTTGTGGTTACGTCACCAAACGGCAAACGGCCGGGGAGTTGATGACCGCCATCCGCACCGTGCTGGCGGGCAAAATTTATCTGAACCCGAAAATCTCCGCGGCCCTGCTGAAAGGCCCGGAGTTGGTGAAGCCACCCGCCGTCAATGGCTACGACCCGCTCACCAAAAGGGAAACCCAGGTTTTTCAACTCATCGGCGTGGGGTTGAGAACCCGGGACATCGCCAACAAATTAAATGTGAGCATCAAAACCGTCGAGACCTACCGGGAAGCCCTCAAACAAAAACTGGGGCTCAAGAACTCCCCGGAACTGACTCACTTTGCCATCTGCTGGATGGAGCGCCAGCCAACCGGTGGCAACATCCGATGACTATCCGGAAAGTGTTTGCGCTTCTGAGCCGGGGCCGCTGCACTGACTCAACCCGCCGGGTGTCTGGCTTGGAACCCTCATGAGACCGCGCCGGCGCCGGCCAGTTCCTTCCGCCCACCAGCGGAACATTCGTTTTCTGACCGGATTGGTGATCACCCTTGCGATTCTGGGAACGCTCCTGTTTCTCTGGCTGGTGAACCTGGCCGCCAATGCCGCCCGTTGATTCCGGGATTCGGCGGCCACCCTGTTTGCGAAAGCGCGCGAATCTCCCAATTAAATAAGCATTTTTATCTTGGCGCGGGCGTTCCAGCCAGCTTTAATGCGGGTTCGACAGCAGTTAACAAACAAAACAATTGATTATATTATGGCAAAAGCACTGACCAAGTCCCAGATCGCAACCGAAATCGCCACCAAGAACAACCTCAGCAAAAAGCAGGCCGTTGAGATTCTCGAATCCATCGTGGAACTCGCTTACAAGAACGCCAAGAACACCTTCACTCTGCCCGGTCTCGGCAAGCTGGTGCTGGTGAATCGCAAGGCGCGCATGGGCCGCAATCCGGCGACCGGCGAAGCGATCAAGATCAAAGCCAAACGCGTGGTGAAGTTCCGCGTGGCCAAAGCGGCCAAGGACGCCATCCTCGGCACGAAGTAAGAGCGGTTTCCTTTTCCAAGGCACCCTGATTCTGTCAGGGTGCCTTTATTATTTGTCGCACCACCGTTACTCCGCCGGGTAAAAGTGCGGCGCAAGTTCGCGCCATCGCGGGCGAACTCACCGACCGGCTGCGCGAGGAACATGACGTGCGCCCGATGCGCACCGACGGCTCGATGCAGGGGGCGTGGGTAATCCTGGATTTTTTCGACGTGATCGTCCACGTCATGCGCACCGATGCGCGCGAACGCTACGACCTGGAAGGCCTCTGAGGCAACGCGGCGCGCGTGAAGTCGAAGAGCAAGCCGGCCAAGGTGAAATTGACCAGCCGCCAGGCTTCAAAAAAACGCGTTCGCAAGGCGGGAAAAAAGCAATCCGAATCTGACCCGGGCTTGCGGGGAAAGTGTTTCAGGATTTGCCGCGCAAGTAGTTTTGGACCTCATCGTGGTCACCGGCAAAATCAAAAGTCAGCACGCCCTTGCCAGCCTCGAAAACCAGCCGCCACGCCAGTCCGGTGCGGCATTCGTAAAGATGCTGGTGGAGTTTTCGGATGGAAATTCCCGTGTGCGCGTGCGGATTGCCAAAACCCTCCTGCACCAGTTTCAATGTGGCGGTCACCTCCTTTTCCCGCCGCGCCTCCCGGACAATTTTTTTGAACCGCTTGGTCAGCTCAACGGAAATCATCTTTGCCCCCGGTGAATTTTGTCACCTCGCCGCGCTTCCGCGCCGTCTTGATGTCCGCGCTGATGCGCTTCGCCGCCGCCGCCATTTCTGATTCGGTCAGCCCGTATTCCTGCAACGCGTAATCTTCCGAATGCACCGTCACCGGCCGCAACGCCACGACCTTGCCCTCAAACAGAAAGCCGATGTCCTGGCCCTCGATGGCCTTTTTGAGCCAGTAACCCAGCCGTCCGCGCCCTTCGGTGATTGTTAGAGTCTTCATTGGCTCATTATAAAGTATTCAGCGATGGATGCAATAGCGCGCATAAAGTTGAAGAGTAAACGAGCCAAGATGAAATTGACGAGCCACCAGGCCTCGAAGAAGTGAATTAGGAAAGTGGAAAATCGGAATTAAATTTGCCGCGCTGCCGAGATATCCGGTGAAAGTTCTTTAACGCTTTTCAATTTGATTTGTCTCCGAAAGAAATTGTTGGCTGACGTTTGTCGCGCTGTTTTTCCCGCGTTCCGCTTGCCATTTTTCATAATGCGCTTTCGAATCTGCCTGGTTTTCGGTTTCGTCAGCAGGCGTCAAAGTGTTAAAAAAAATTCTTTTATCCACGCGATCGTCTGCAAAGGAACCCGCAAAAACAAGTTTCCCATTTTTGGCAACGATGGATATCCCAACAAATGAAATTGTGCCTGGTGGTAAAGGGCCGCCGGGAAACCATTGCATTTCAATCCAAGGACCGTATCGTGTAATCGTGTGCGGACGACATTCTTTGATTAGCTGTTCCGCATCATCTCCAGCTTTTATTCCACCATTCCAAAGTTTTTGAGCAACTGGAAGATTAGCGGTTAGCTCAACGAATCTGCCATATTCAATAGGCGTCCAAATGCCAATGCGAACGCCTATAAAAATCCAAACTCCGACCAAAATTAGCGCAATGCCAAGCAACGTCAGCAAAGCACCTTTCAGTTCAGGTCTAATTTGCACTTTCAAGAGGTTTACGCCTGCAAAAATCTCATGGCGAGAAGAAACGGCAAAAAGCCTTTGCCTTTAACTCGAGTTACAAAATATTCGCCGCCAGCTCCGCCAGTTCCGAGCGTTCACCCTTCTGCAATTCGATGTGCGCGGCGATGGGTTGGTCGCGGAAACGGCTGACGATGTAATTGAATCCGTTCGACGACGAGTCCACGTAGGGATTGTCAATCTGATACGGGTCGCCGGTGAAGATGATTTTCGTGCCGTGGCCGACGCGCGTGATGATGGTCTTGGCTTCGAGCGGCGTCAGGTTCTGCGCCTCGTCAATGACCATGAACTGCCCGGCGATGCTGCGTCCGCGGATGTAGCTCAAGGCCTCCACCACGATGCTGCCGGACCGCATCAGGTCGGCGGCGCGGCGATGATCGTGGCCCATGTTCAGGTCGCTCAACATTTCGAGCGCGTCATGGATGGGCTGCATCCACGGCGCGAGCTTTTCTTCGAGTGAACCGGGCAGGAATCCAAGTTCTTTGCCCATGGAAATGGTCGGGCGCGCGACGACGAGCCGGCGGAATTCGCGGTCCAGCACGGTGCGCTTCAGGCCGGCGGCCATCGCCATCAAAGTTTTTCCCGTGCCGGCCTTGCCCATGAGCGTCACCAATTTAATCCGGTCATCGAGCAGGGCGTCGAAGGCATAGTGCTGTTCGCGGTTGCGCGGCTTGATGCCCCAGACGCCTTCGCGGCAGTCAATGATGGGGACGAGTTTCGTGCCGGTCGCGTCCACCTTGGTGAGCGCGGCCTTCTTGGGATTCGCCTCGTCAACCAGCGTGCAGAATTCGTTCGGCGAATATTTTTTGCCGGATTCGAGTTCCAGTTCACCGTTCGAGCGAAAGGCCGCGATTTTGTCGGCGGTGACAGACATCTCAATCATGCCCGTGTAGAGGTCGGTGAGGAACACGCGGTCGGTCTCGTAGTCCTCGGCCTGCAGGCCCAGCGCATCGGCCTTGATGCGGAGGTTGATGTCCTTGCTGACGAGAATGGTGGCGCTTTTCGGCTGGTGCTTTTGCACCTCGGCGGCCAGCAGCAAAATGCGGTTGTCCACGCTGTTGCTGTTCACGATATGGCTGCTGCCGTTGGCCTGGCCGTTGCCATTTTTGTAAAAGGCGATCTGGAGCCGGCCGCCATTGGGCAGTTTCACGCCTTCGCTCAAACTGCCCTCGCCGCGAAAGCCGTCCAGCATCCGCGACACTTGGCGCGCGTTCTGGCCTAGCTCGCTGGACTCGCGTTTGAAACGGTCGATCTCTTCAATGACTTCGATGGGAATCATGACGTGATTCTCTTTGAAGTTGAGCAGGGAGTTGGGGTCGTGGAGGAGAACGTTGGTGTCGAGGATGTAGTTTTTCACGTGTTACGTTTTATAATCGGAATGTTTCGCGGTCGTCAGGCGTTGATGCCATTGCTGGATTTGTTTGTGGCGCTTGGGCAGTTGGTAATGGCCGGAGTAGAGAAAATTTTCCAGCATGCCGAACAGGTCGAAATCTACAAACCGCGGCCGGTCGCCCAGCAGGAACGGCCGGTGCAGCAGCATCTGTTCGAACGGGGTCAGGTTTTGCTCCAGTTTTTTCAGCAAATCCTTCTGCTGCGCGCGCCATTGTTCCAGGCAGTCGCGCCCGAACTTGCGCTCCTTGTGGCGGATGAAGGAAACCTGGTCGGCCTTCACCACGAATTCCTTGAAATAAATGTCGTTGAGCTTGAAGCCGACGCCTTCGATGTCGTTCTCGATGTAGCGCCAGACGAGGTCTTGCACGCCGCGCAATTCTGGCGGGAACAAACCCAGCTCCAATTCCTCATCGAGGTATTTCGCGATGACCTGCGAATCCTCCGCGACTTCGAATACAACCGATCGTCCATCACGGATGATGGGCACGCCGTAATAGCGTTCCTTGGAGAGTTTCCAGATGAGCGAGCGGTCGCCGGTCAGCGGCAGGTTGGTGATTTTGAAAGGGGCCCCGGAAAACTCCAGGATGCGCCGTTGCACTAGGCAGAACGGACTCCACGGAAATTGAATCAATTCGATCATTTCAATGTTTCATCACCCTTGAACAGCGGCACTTTAGGATTCGACTCGCGCGGTGACAAGCGGAAATAGCGCCGATTTGAAAAATAAATCCAGCGGGTTTTTGGAGCGTATGCCAGTCCTCCTGGGAGCGACTGGCTTACCCTGCCTGCCGGCGTTCTGGATTTCCGTCGGCAGGTCAACCGGCCAAATCTAATCCGCTCCCAACCTCAGTTTTTCTTGGGCCCACCGCGCAGCACTTTCAACGGCTCGGGCATTTTGTAATGCCGCTTCAAGCCCGAGTCGCCCAGCATTCCCGCCGGCACGCGGGCGATGAATTCGGGGAAGCTCCGGTCCACGCGGTCGCGGATCAGCTTCTGCCCCGTCTTGGAAGCCCAGAAGTCGTCCTCGATTTTCGTGAGCGCGATGGCCGCCTCGTCGTTCGACATGTTCTCCCGCTTGGCCAGCGCCCAGATCAGTTCCGGATCGCCCGGCAAACTCGTGGGGAACGGGACAAATTTCAACGTGACGTCCTGCTCGTCGCTGCCCGCCTCGGACAAAGGCCGCACGAGAATCCGGCTGTGCAACTGCGTGCCGTCCGGCAGGGAGACATCCACCATCAGCGACTTGCCGCTTTCATGCGGCTCGATCTCCAGGTCTGCGTCGCCGAATCCGGCGGCGAGCTGCTGCTTCACCTCGTCCAGCGTCTTCGGTTCCAGATTCGGCAGCTCGATGCGGTCGCAGAATTTTTCAAACGAATGGACTCGGTTCGTGGCCCGCAGCTCCGCCTCGAAGGCGCAATAGATCTTGTCGGCAAACGCCGCATCCGGCGCCACCTTGGGCAAAATGGACCGCAACAAATCCAGCATCCTGGCCTGTTCGTCGCGCTTGGGGTTCTTCAGTTTTTTTTCTTTCGCCATAAATATTAAATCGATTGTAGCGGCGGTCGGTGACCACCTTGGTTATCTGAAATTTTCAAAGACTCGACGCTCCACTCTGCGTTTGGTTCAGCCTTTATTCTTATTCAGCGCTGCGGTGAACCAATCCACCGGCTGCGGTTTGGCTGGCTGCATCGGACGGTTGAATCCGCCGCCCGCCGGCCGTGGCGCGCCGGGCGATGTGCGCTGTCCGCTCGTGCTCGCACCAATTTCCGGTGAGGCCTTCATCGAGAGCGCGATGCGTTTGCGCGGCAGATCCACTTCCGTCACGGTGACCATGACGCGCTGGGAAACCTTCACGATTTCCGCCGGGTCCTTGACGAACCGATCCGACAACTGGCTGACATGGACGAGCCCGTCCTGATGCACCCCGATGTCCACGAACGCGCCGAACGCCGTGACGTTCGTGACGAGGCCTGGCAACTTCATGCCGGGCTTAAGGTCTTCCATTTTCTCCACGCCGGATTGGAACGAGAACACCTCGAACTTCTGGCGCGGATCGCGGCCGGGTTTCGCGAGTTCGCCGAGAATATCGGTCAGCGTCGGCAAGCCCACGGCTTCGGTCACATATTTCGGCAACTGGATTTTCTGGCGCAACCCGGCGTCGCGCATCAGGTCTTTCACCGAGCAATTCAAATCCTTCGCCATCCGGTCCACCAGTTCGTAGCTCTCCGGATGAACCGCGCTGGCGTCCAGCGGATGTTCGCCGTCGCGCAGGCGCAGGAACCCAGCCGCCTGCTCAAACGCTTTTTCGCCAAGACGCGGAACTTTTTTTAATTCGCTGCGCGATTTGAACGGGCCGTTCGCGTTGCGATAATTCACGATGTTTTCCGCGAGCGCGGGGCTAAGGCCCGAAACGTAGGCCATCAATTGCTTGCTGGCGGTGTTGAGTTCCACGCCCACGCCGTTCACGCAACTCACGACCACGTCGTCAAGACTACGCTTGAGCGCCGACTGCTCCACGTCGTGCTGATACTGGCCGACGCCGATGGATTTCGGGTCCAGCTTCACGAGTTCGGCGAGCGGGTCCATGAGGCGGCGCCCGATCGAGACCGCGCCGCGCACGGTGAGATCCTGCGTCGGGAATTCCTCGCGCGCGACTTCGGACGCCGAGTAGATCGAAGCGCCGCTTTCATTCACCATCACAATCGGAATCGCCAGCTTGAGCGCCTTGACGAACGTTTCCGCCTCGCGCCCCGCCGTGCCGTTGCCGATGGCGATGGCTTCGATCTGATATTTCTTGATCATGCTCAACAGCGCGGCGGCGGCCTCGCGGATTTCCCCGGCGCTCGAGGCGGTCGGATAAATCACGTCGTTGTGCAGCAGTTTTCCCTGGCGATCCAGACAGACGATTTTACAGCCGGTGCGGAAGCCGGGATCAATCGCCAGCACGTTTTTGCTCCCAAGCGGCGAGGCGAGCAGGAGTTCACGCAGGTTGTCGGCGAACACGCGGATGGCCTCGACATCGGCGCGCTTCTTGGTTTCCATCCGCAGCTCGACTTCGATGGCCGAGCCCAGCAGGCGTTTGTAACTGTCCTGCACCGCGAGCCGGATCTGCTCCGCCGCCGCGCCTTTGCCGGTGACAAACAGCGGTTCGAGCAGGAGCAATGCGTCCGCTTCCGGCGGCGTGATGCGCAGCATCAGGAAACCCTCCTTTTCCCCGCGCCGGATGGCAAGCAGCCGGTGGCTGGGGATTTTGCCAACCGGTTCGGTCCAGTCGAAATAATCTTTGAACTTCGCGCCCGCCTCCAGCTTGTCCGACAGGACCTTCGATTTCACCACGCCGGCGCTCCAATAAAGTTCGCGCAGCTTGGTGCGGGCAATCGCGTCGTCGCTCACGCGCTCGGCGAGGATGTCGCGCGCGCCGGCCAGCGCGGCGGCCACGTCGGCCACGCCTTTTTCGGTGCTGACGTATTTCGCGGCTTCGGTCTGCGGATCGGCGCTGGATTGCTGTTGAAATAAAATATCCGCGAGCGGCTCAAGTCCCTGCTCCTTGGCGATCGTTGCCCGGGTGCGTCGCTTCGGGCGATACGGCTGAAAAATATCTTCCAGCCGGGTCACCGAGTCGGCCTGGTTGATGGCGGACTTGAGTGCGTCGGTCAGCAGATTGCGTTCGGCGAGCGATTTCAGGATGGCCTCCCGGCGGCTGGCCAGATCGGCGAGGCTGATCAGGCGCTCGCGGATGCTGGTCACGGCGACCTCATCGAGCAGGCCGGTGGCTTCCTTGCGATAGCGAGCGATGAACGGCACGGTGGCACCTTCGGCGAAGAGCTTGGCGGTGGCCAGCACCTGGCGCGGCTGGATTTTCAGTTCACCGGCGATTTTTTGGATATGGGCTTCGTTCATTTGGAAACGGGCGGATGGTGTAACGAAGTGCGGTCGCGGTGTAAAACGGAAACGGGATATTTTTAACGGGCGGCCTGGAGGCAGCGGTTTCCAGCGGAAATTGCAAGCAGTTGGCTGCCGATGTGAACGGCGCCCTTTTCCCGCTCCGCCTTTGGGCAATGGATGTGTTCATACCTCCATTGGGGTATTTTACAGGGCAAGCCGGCGTGCTAGTTTTGAGCCATGAAGCCTTTAGTCACCCAAAGCCGCCGCTGCCGTCAGGGCTTTACGTTGATTGAATTGCTGGTCGTCATTGCCATCATTGCCATTTTGGCGGCCATGCTGCTGCCCGCGCTTTCCAGTGCCAAAAACAAGGCGCAGCGGATCTCCTGTGTCAGCAACCTGCATCAGTTCGGCCTGGCCTTCGCCATGTATGCCAGTTCCAACAACGAAAAACTGCCGACGCCCCGGTTTGATCCGGCCGATGCCTCCACCCTGCCGTGGCTGGGGTATGGTCTATTCGATGACGGCACCGGCACCGGCAGCAGTCCCGCCAGCGGCGTCAACCCGAACGGACAGGTGCTCGAAACGACGGCGGCTTGGAACCACGGGGTCTTTTACCGGGACAAGACCATTGCGACGGCGAACACATTTTATGATCCGGGTTTGACCGCCGCGCAGGCCGATTCCCAGCCGCCCCAGTTGTTTGCCATGAACGATTATTCCACGCCCACGCCTTGGCCCACTTATTGCACAAGCCGGGTGCGGGGCAATTACATGTATTATCCGCAGACGGCGACCGCGATGGCCGGACAGCCGACTTGGATGACGGTGGCCAAAAAGTCGGGCGATTTAAGATCTGATCGCAGCATCCTGACGGACTTGGTTTATACCTATAACCTGATTCCGCATGGCAACGGCAAGGCTCCGGTCGGCATCAACGCGCTTTGGGGCGACATGCACGCCAACTTCAGTAACACCAAGTCGGCCTTCACCGCGTTGTATTGGGACATGGGCGCCGGCGCGACGGGCACCAATCCCGGAAACAATACGGACCGGTTTTGCAGCATGATCGCTCTTTTAAGACCATGAAAAAAATATCCGCCAACCCAAATTTCGCACAACCCGGCCCGGTTGGTTTCCGGCCGGCGCAATCGCCTGCCTTCACCCTGATCGAGCTGCTCGTGGTCATCGCGATCATCGCCATTCTTGCGGCGATGCTGCTGCCGGCGCTGGCCAAGGCCAAAGACCACGCCAAGTCCATTCAATGCGTCAACAATACCCGGCAGCTTGGCCTGGCCACCATGCTCTATGCTGCGGACAACCAGGACTACCTTCCGCCGATCAACGCGGATTACTATCAAGCCGGCATGAATAACCACACCAATTGGTGGTTCATCCTCATCAAGGGCTACATCGCCGGACTGACCACGACCAACAGCGGCACGGTCTGGCGCTGCCCCAGCGTGCAGGATGCGGACATCAGTGCCGGCAATACGGCCTATTTCGGAGTCGCCTGGCAAGGGTATGGTCCGGCGCAGAACGGCGTGCAGGGAAATCAGTATTTTAACTATCCCTCGGCTCCGGGCGCCGCCGTGGTGGTCACCGGCAGCAAGAAGCTTTCGCAGCTTTCGCGGGCATCGCAACTCTGGATGTTTGGCGATGACGGCACTCCCAAGGTGACCTGGCCGGACTCGCAGCCCAAGTGTGGTTATTACACGGACGTCACCGTCGCCGCTCCGAATGTCAACACGGGTTGGTCATCCTATAATCCGCAGAAGCAGCCGGCCGTCCGGCACGACAGCAACAGCCGGGCGGTGATGGTGTTCTGTGACGGCCATGTGGAAAAATGGAAGTGGCAGGACCTGCGCAATAACAACAACGACATCTTTGGACTCAACTCCAACTGAAAACTGTTGTTGTGAATATTTTTCTGATCCCCGGCACGTGGCCTTCCAGCCGATCGCCCGGTTGATCATGACAGGCCGGCTCCGCGAAACTGACCAACCCGCGCAGCTGGCTCAAGCCGGCGAAATCCGGCGTGTTCTTTCGCGGAGCGCATTTGGGCCTGTTCGCCGGTCAATTGGATAAACATCTTTGGTTGGGTGAGTCGCGGGGCGTCTATTGGGTTGGGCACCCCGCGATGTTTTTGAATCGTGAACCACCATCTGCCAGCGAGTCGCTTCCGGGCGCCGGGAATTCTCGGCCGGGATCACGACGTTTGGCTCCCTGCGTTCTGCGCCGACAGATCCTTGCTTTGGCTGAGATTGTATCACCGTGGGGACACTGTTACTTTTCCCGCATGAAAATCCCGCGGGATCGCCTCCGCCGCGCGCGGCCAGTTTTTTTTTGGCTGTGCGTGGGCGTGGTGCTGCTGTGCGGGCCGATGTGGGCCGGCGAATACAGCGTGACAACGTGGGGGGTGGATGAGGGGCTGCCGTCAAGTTCGGTCACGGATATCGCGCAGACGCCGGACGGTTTTCTCTGGATCGGCACGCTGATCTCCGGCCTGTCGCGCTTCGACGGCGTGCAGTTCGTCAACTTCGACTCCGCCAACACGCCCGGCCTTGTCAACCCCGGCGTGCGCCGCCTGCTCGTGGATGCGGCGGGCAATCTTTGGGTGAATGATTTCGCGGGCAACCTCCTGCGGCGGCAGGGAAATGACTTTGTCAAAGTCGGCGAGGATTTGCGGCTCGGCTCGCTGGTGGGCGAACGCCATGGCCGCCTTGCGCTGACGACCTTGGACGGTGAACTGGTCACCGGCCGTTGCGGCCCGGACGGCCGGTGGACGTGGCAGCGTCACAAACCGCCGCAGGCGAGCGGCAATTATTATTATTACGAGGACAACGAAGGCGTGCTCTGGTTTCAGGCGCCCGGCGGAAAAATCGGCCGGTTTCTGAACGATCATTTTGAAACGCTGGATTCGCCGGCGGGACTGAACGGTGAAAAAGTCCAGGCATTGGCCCGCGACACCGCCGGCCAGATCTGGGCGGGCACGGACACGCAACTCGCGCGCTGGGAGCACGGCGCGTTCACGAACCAGAATCCCGCCGGGGCGGCGGCAAAGATTTCCGTCCGACGCATCACCCCGATGTCCGGGGGCGGCTTGTGGGTGGAGGTGGCGGGAAAACTTTATTCCGTTGACCACAACCGCTGGTCACCGGCGGTGCCGGAATGGGATGGCAACCGTTCCCCCTGGTCGCACTTTCGCACTTTCCGCTCCGACAACATCGGCGGGATGTGGATTTCACTCGCCGACGAGGGGCTCGTGCACATCGGTCGCGACGGCCGGCTGGTGCGCGTGACG
>TBL_comb47_HYPODRAFT_10001014_pt1 | contig 37041 bp, 20 predicted proteins | sample TroBogypolimnion_40_FD_10682 | JGI IMG/M metagenome (IMG submission 10682)
CACCCCACGCGCCCTACTCTACCCTGCCGGAACTCCTCCGACTCACCGCCACGGCAGCCCGCCGGCACCGTTGGCCGGTGACCGTCCACGTCGCTGAATCCGCGCTGGAATACGAGATGTTCACCCGCCGTGGCGGATCGATGTTCGAGTGGATCGAGCGCAGCGGGCGTGACATGGCGGATTGTGGCCAGGGAACGCCCGTACAGCAGGTCTGCCGTAGCGGCCTGCCCCGCGCGCAACTGATCGCGGTCCACGCAAACTACCTGGGTTCAGGAGATGCGGGTTTACTCGCCCAAGGCGGCGTACATGTGGCCCATTGTCCCCGCAGCCATCTCTATTTCGACCACGCTCCGTTCCCGCTTCGCCGATTGCTCAAGGCCGGCGTCAATGTTTGCCTGGCCACAGATAGTCTGGCCAGCGTCTACCAACACCGCGGGGAAACCCTCGAGTTGAATCTGTTTGAGGAGATGCGTGCAGTGGCGGAGGCGCATCCCTGGCTGCGTCCGCGGACAATCCTCCGCATGGCCACCGTCAGCGGCGCCCGCGCCCTCGGGATGGCAGGCAAGGCGGGCCAGTTGTCCCAAGGGGGATTCGCGGATCTCATCGCCCTGCCGTTTGCAGGGAGCGAGCGCGGGGTCTTTGATCGCATTCTCGAGCATCGCGGCCCGGTAGCCGCCAGCCTCATCGGTGGGGTTTGGGCGATTCCGGCAGCAGCCCAATGACCCCATTCGATCAGGAATTATCGGCCCGGCTGGCCGCTATTCGGGCGTCGGGATTGCATCGCGAACTGCGTTGTGTGGACTCCGCACAGTCGCCGCGCATCACGGTCGCCGGCCAGACGCTCCTTAACTTCTCGTCGAACGATTACCTGGGCTTGGCCAACGAGCCCGCGCTGAGGGAAGCCGCGATCCATGCCGTGGAGCGTTACGGCGCCGGCTGCGGCGCATCCCGCCTGGTGTGCGGCTCACTCCGTCCCCACCACCACCTCGAAACCACCCTCGCCGACTTCAAAGGCGCCGAGGCGGCACTGTCCTTCTCCTCCGGTTATACCGCCGCTTTAGGAACCGTTGCGGCGCTACTCGGAAAAGGGGACTTCATTATCCTGGATCGGTTGGTTCACGCCTGCATCGTGGATGCCGCTCGACTTTGCGGGGCGAAACTCCGCGTCTTCGTCCACAACGACCTCGCCGGCCTCGAATCGATTCTGCGCTGGATCGACACTCAAACATCGCCCGCCGGGCCCGGGAAAACCCGACCGCGCACTTTAATTGTCACCGAATCGGTCTTCAGCATGGACGGCGGGTTTGCCCCACTTCGCGAATTGGTGGAACTTAAGGACAAATATGGCGCCTGGCTGATGGTCGATGAGGCCCACGCCACCGGGCTCTTCGGGCCAAACCGGCGCGGAATGGCTGAGGCGCTGGGAGTCAGCGATCGGATCGAAGTGCAGATGGGCACGCTGGGCAAGGCGCTGGGCGCCGCGGGCGGCTACATCTGCGGCTCACGCCCCCTGGTGGAATACCTCGTCAACCGGGCGCGGTCGTTCATCTTCTCGACGGCTCCGGCCCCAAGTGTCGCTGCGGCAGCCGCCGCGGGAATCGCCTTCGTCCGTTCCCCACTCGGCGAAGAACGGCGCCTCGCCCTCATGAGCCGGATCGCGGAGCTCCCCGATCACCTGACGGTAGCCACCGCTTCTCCCCCCAGCGCCATTATCCCTATCTTGATAGGCAACGAAACCAAGGCGATGGAGGTGGCCGCCAGGCTGCGCCATCAAGGGGTATTCATCCCCGCCATCCGCTATCCGACCGTTGGGCGCGGCAAAGCCCGGCTACGGCTCACCATCACGGCCGTCCATACTTCCGAGGACCTCGCCCAACTGGCGGCCGCCCTCCACCAGGTCTGACATGCACCCGCTGGCAAAACTGGACCATCGGCATGTCTGGCACCCGTTCACTCAAATGCGCGATTGGCTGAAACAGGAGCCCATCGTCCTGGCGGAAGGCCAAGGCGCGGTCCTGCGCGACGTGCGGGGCCGCGAATACCTTGACGCGAACTCCTCGATCTGGACTAACCTCCATGGTCATAACCACCCCGAGATCAATGCCGCGATTCGCCGGCAGTTGGGCAAGCTCGCCCATAGTTCGGCGCTTGGGTTTGCCAACGAACCCGCCAGCCTGCTCGCCGCCCGGTTGGTCAAGGCGGCGAACCCTCACACCCACCGGGGCTCGTTGAAGACTCGTAGCGGGAGCGAACTGTCGCCACCCCGGTTGAGCAAGGTCTTCTTTTCCGATGACGGCTCGACCGCGCTTGAAGTGGCGCTGAAACTGGCCTACGAATTCACCCGTCGAACGTGTCCCTCGACCCCACCGAGGTTTCTCTCGTTGGAAGGTGCCTACCACGGCGACACGGTGGGTGCGGTTGCACTCGGCCATATAGACCTTTTCCACCGCGCCTATTCGGGTTTGTTGTTCCGGACCGACAAAGTCATGGCTCCCTATTGCTATCGTTGCCCGTTCAACCAGGCCAAACCGGAGCGGGCCGATGCGCGCGACTACCGGGTATGCCACTGGGAATGTGTACGGAAGGTAGCGCGCCGATTTGAGAACCGGCGCCGGTCAGGAAAACCGTACACGGCGTTCGTGTTCGAGCCCTTGGTGCAAGGCGCAGCGGGCATAATCCCTCAGCCGTCGGGCTGGCTCCGCCAAGTGACGGAAATAGCGCGCGCCAACGGGGCCCAACTCATCGCCGATGAAGTCATGACCGGCTTCGGCCGCACCGGCGTCCCAGCGGTCACCAGCCAGCACGCGGTGCCGGATGCTTGGTGGTTCGCCTGCCAGGCCGAGCAAGTGCAGCCGGACTTCCTGGCCCTGGCCAAGGGTCTCACGGGCGGCTACCTTCCCATGGCGGCCACGCTCACGACTCCGGCGGTCTTCGAGGCCTTTCTTGGGGAATACGACGAGTTGAAGACCTTTTTCCATGGCCACAGCTTCACCGCCAACCAACTGGGAGCGGCAGCGGCCCTGGCTAGCCTGGACATACTGACGAGCGCCGCATCCCTTCGTGCCCGCCTCCGCCTGCAACAAACGTTAGGCGAGGCACTGGCCGGGCTGTGGACGCTCCCGAAGGTGGGTGACATCCGCCAGGTCGGGCTGGTTGCCGGAATTGAACTGGTTCGGAATTGGAAGCGCCGCGAACCGTTCGATCTCCGTGAGCGTGCCGGGGTCCGGGTATGCGAAGCGATGGCCCGCCGCGGCGTGCTCACACGCCCGGTGGGCAACGTCGTGGTGCTGATGCCCCCTTATTGCACGACTCCTGCTCAGGTCCGGCGAATGGTCACGGCCTTGGCCGACTCGGTGGAGGACGCGCTGGGGAAGTGAGCCGGGGGCGGGCGGGTTGGCTGCAGGCGCTCCAGCCGAAACCTCCCCAACGGGCGGGGGCGGAGCAACCGCCGGCCACCGGCGTTGGCCATTCGGCATTCACCGGGCGTTAACACGACGGCCGTGGGGGTGCCGCTAAGCCCAGCACGGGTAATCAGGCGGCCCCAATCGCTACCGACCCAGCAGCAACCGTTCGAGTTCTCGGTAATTCCCCACCACCTGGGTTGCCTGGTGGAGTTCGGCGGCAGGATGGGTGTTCGTGATAGCCAAGACCTGCATCCCGGCAGCCAGAGCCGCCGTGATGCCCGGTTTGGAGTCCTCGATAACACAGCATCGGTGGGGCGGCATCCCCAGCAATTCCGCCGCGCGCAGAAAAATGTCGGGCGCCGGTTTCCCGCGTGGCACTTCCGTGTCCGTCACCACCGCGGAGAAGAACCGCCCCAAACCCTGCATCGCCAGCACCTCTTCCACGATGGGGCGTTCCGACCCCGAGGCCAAAGCCAGCGGGTACCGGTCAGCCAGCTTGAGGACCAGTTCCGGCAACCCCTCGAACAGGGGTTGTTCCCGGCGAATCAGCGCCAGCACCCGGCTGCGCTTCATCGCCAGCAGATCCTTCGCCGAATGAGGCGGTTGGTGGATCGCTATGAAATCACGCCATAACTCCTGGTCTGAGCGGCCCACGTAATCCCCAAACTCCACCCCCGCCCGGCCCTCGTAACCGATCTCGCGAACCACTTCCAGAAACGCCTGCTCATGGTGCGGTTCGCTGTCCACGATCACTCCATCCATGTCGAAGATGATGGCACTAAACGGCTTCATGGCAACCGGGTTCCTCCCAATTCGAGAACTCGCTGGAATTGCGCCGCCGTCAAGGGCGCCACGGACAAACGGGTCTGTTTCACCAAGGGGATGCCGCCAAGGAGCTTGTCTGATTTGATGGTTTCGAGGGCCACTGGCGTCGCGAGTCCGACGACTGGCCTCAGATCCACGCAGCACCAATCGCCTTCGCTCGCGGTCGCATCCGGATAAGCGGTCCGGGACACTTGGGCCACCCCCACCACCTGTTTGTCGCTGACGCTGTGGTAATAGAGAACCAGATCCCCTGACTTCATGGCACGGAGGTTATTCCGCGCCTGGAAATTGCGCACCCCCGTCCATGCGCTTCCGCCTTCATGCACGAACCGGGACCATGGGTAGGCCTCCGGTTCCTGTTTCACCAGCCAGTATTGAGTCGCCATCCCCCGAGACTACCCGAGTACCCAGGGGGAAGGGAAGCACCGGGAGTGCGGTCTCCCGGCGCCGCATGCGCCGCTTTGCTCGAGCATGCNGCCGTGGCCCGAACCGCAGGTTGAAACGACTTTCTGCTTCACTCGCCGCCGCCGGGTGTTATTGTGTCTTCATGGCGCGAAAGGCATCAGCGGAACCACAGGCTCCGCACGGGTTCAACGACATCATTGGCTTATTGCTCTTGGTGCTCGCCGTGCTTTTGCTCGCTTCCTTGCTCTCGTACGATTGGCGGGACATCCATAAACTCCCTCCCGAGGCGGCAACCCGAAACCTCATCGGCCCGTTTGGTGCGTACCTGGCTTTCTACACTTTCGTTTGCGTGGGGGTTGGTGCCTACGTCCTGCCCGTTCTGATGGTGTTTCTGGGCTTGGGGTTTTTCTTCCCTCCGTTTAATTACTTGCGCCGCCGCTGGCTCTGGGGCCTGGTGCTTTTCCTTTGTTGCATTGGTCTGCTGGACCTCTACCAGGGACGCCTGCCCAATATCGAAAAACAGTTGCATACGTACCCAGGCGGCACGCTCGGAGATGCGCTCAACCGCCATCTCTTTGGCTATTTCGGCACACTAGGCGCCACTATTCTGTTTCTGATGTTCTATTTCATCAGCCTCCTCTACCTCACGAATTTCCACCTGAGCGAGTGGCTGCGGGGCTTGGCCTGGAATAAGCCACGGTCCGAGGGCGGAACACCGGAACCGACGGTGAAGGAAACGGACGAAGCAGCCCTGGAGCGTAGGGCGCGCGAACTGAAAGGTCAGGCACGAAAACTCCAAGAACAAGTAGACCACTCGGGGCTGGGCGCAGATCTCCAACCGGTGCCGGAACCCACGGTGCGCGACATGAGCGTGCCGCAACCTAGACCCGGCCGAGGCAAGAAGCCGGAATCCTCCGAGAATCTCCCCGGCGCGGAAGGGGAGGTCATCCCTGGTCGTGATGTCGCCGCTGCGACGACGAGCGAGCTTCTCGACAGAAAGCCCGAGTCTGGCGCCAAGCCGAGTGATTCCGGAGCCGATGAGGCGGCTCCGGAGCCTCCGCAGGCCGATGGCAAGGTTGAAGCCAGCGGGGCGGCGTCCTTTTCAGCCAGACCCAGACCTGTCCCCCGCAAGCCTAAACCCATTACCGTCGCCTCCACCCCGATGATCGGCAACTATAAGATGCCGAGCATGGATTTTCTCCAGTTGCCCGACGCGACGCTCCGTCCAACCGAGTCGAAGGAAGAACTCATGGCCAACGCCCGGCTGATGCAGCAGACGCTGGCACAGTTCGACATCGAGGTTTCGCTGGGCGACATCACCAAAGGTCCCACGATCACCCGCTACGAACTTCATCCGGCGCCCGGGGTGAAACTCGAGAAGATCGCGGCCCTCAACAACAATATTGCCGCCGTGCTCAAGGCCGAACGGATCAACATTCTCGCCCCCATTCCCGGCAAGAGCTCGGTTGGCGTCGAAGTGCCCAACCTGATCAAGACCAAGGTGATCATGCGCGACGTGCTCGAATCCGAGGAGTGGCGCAACACCAAGGCACGGATCCCCTTAGCGCTGGGGAAAGACGTTTACGGCCATCCGATCGTGGCCGATCTCGCCGAGATGCCGCACCTGCTCATCGCTGGCAGCACGGGTTCCGGCAAGTCCGTCTGCATCAACTCCATCATTTGTTCGCTCCTGTATCGCTTTTCCCCCGACCAGCTTCGCTTTGTCATGATCGATCCGAAGGTAGTCGAGCTCCAGCAATACAATGCCCTGCCCCATCTGGTGGTGCCCGTCGTCACCGACCCCAAGAAGGTCATTCTGGCCCTACGCTGGGTCGTGACCGAGATGGAGAAGCGCTACCAGATCTTTGCGCGGGTCGGCGTGCGCAACATCGGTTCGTTCAACTCTCGCCCCAAGAACAAACCTTTGCCCACGCCTGAGCCCGAACTGCCACTCCTGGCCAAAAAGGAGAAAGTCGAACCCGGCGCCGAGGGCTTCGCCGTCGAGGTGGACGATCAGATCGTGGTGCCGCGCGAGGATGACATCGTCATTCCGGAGAAGCTCAGTTATATCGTGGTCATCGTGGACGAGTTGGCCGATTTGATGTTGGTAGCTCCGGCGGACGTCGAAATGGCCATTGCCCGCATCACGCAAATGGCTCGCGCCGCGGGCATTCATTGCATTGTAGCTACCCAGCGGCCGAGCGTCGATGTCATCACCGGCGTCATCAAGGCCAACATCCCCGCCCGCATCGCCTTTCAGGTCGCCGCCAAGGTGGATTCCCGCACCATCCTCGATGCGATGGGGGCCGACAAGCTGCTCGGCAAAGGGGACATGCTCTACTTGCCACCCGGTTCCGCTCGTCTCCAACGGGCCCAGGGAGCCCTCATCACGGACCAGGAAATTCAGTCCATCGTGGACTTTATCGCCAAGCAGGCCAAGCCCAGCTACGAGGTGGAAATCCACCAGCAGCTCTCCAAGCCCGCCAGCAGCCTCGGCGACGAGGAGAGCAATTGCGACGAGGATGAGGAACTCATCGAGCAGTGCATCGAAGTCATTCGCAGCGAGCAGAAGGCCAGCGTCTCATTACTCCAGCGCCGGCTCCGCCTGGGTTACGGCCGCGCTGCCCGCATCATGGATGAACTGGAAAACCGGGGCATTGTTGGCCCCAGCAACGGAGCCGAACCGCGGGACATCCTTATCGACCTCGATGGCGGAGGTGCCGATGGACAGCCGCCGCAAAACTGATTCCTCACCCCGCTCGCCTTTCAGGAGTCAAACGCGGGCCCACAGGCACAAACGAGGTTCCGGTCGCCATAGACGTTATCAATGCGCCCAACGGACGGCCAGAACTTGTAATCGTGCAACCACTGGGCGGGAAAACAGGCCTGCTCGCGCGGATACGGCCGGTTCCAACGCTCCGCGGCCAGCATATCAGCCGTGTGGGGCGCGTTCTTAAGCAAGTTGTTGTTCTTGTCCAACTGACCAGACTCGACGGCGTGGATCTCGGCATGGATGCTAATCAAGGCATCGCAGAACCGATCCAGTTCCTCTTTGGGCTCGCTCTCAGTGGGCTCGACCATCATGGTGCCGGCCACGGGCCAAGAGATGGTGGGCGCGTGGAATCCGTAATCCATCAGTCGCTTGGCCACATCCTCGACGGTGACCGACTTGAACTGGCGCAGGTCGAGAATACACTCGTGTGCCACCAGACCGCGCGCGCCACGATAGAGCACCGGGAAATAATCCTGCAGTCGACGTGCGATGTAATTCGCATTGAGAATGGCGTATTGCGTGGCTTCTCGGAGTCCCTCGCCACCCATCGCCGTGATATAGACCCACGGGATCACCAGGATCCCGGCGCTGCCCCAAGGTGCGGCTGAAACCGCCCCCTCCGTACGCCCCGCGGGGCTCACCACGGCGTGGCCGGGGAGAAATGGGACCAGGTGCTTGGCCACCGCGATCGGGCCGACGCCCGGCCCGCCGCCCCCATGGGGAATACTGAAGGTCTTGTGCAGGTTGGTATGACACACGTCGGCGCCAACGTCGCCTGGGCGGCAGAGGCCGACTTGAGCGTTCAAGTTGGCGCCATCCATGTAAACCTGCCCTCCGTTGGCATGAACCAGCGCGCAGATTTCCTTGATCGTTTCCTCGAAAACCCCGTGCGTCGAAGGGTAGGTCACCATCAACGCGGCCAAGTCGTCCCGGTGCATCTCCGCTTTAGCCCGCAGGTCGGCGAGATCGATGTTGCCTTGGGAATCACAAGCCACCGCCACCACCTTGAGCCCGGCCATCACGGCGCTGGCGGGATTGGTGCCGTGCGCCGAAGTGGGGATGAGGCAGGTCCGCCGATGGCCTTGGCCTCGACTGGCATGGAAGGCGCGAATGACCAGCAACCCCGTGTACTCGCCCTGGGAACCGGCGTTGGGCTGCAAGGAGACTCCGGCAAAACCGGTAATCTCAGCCAGCCAGCCCTCTAATTGCTGGAATAGGATTTGGTAACCACGGGCCTGCTCGGGCGGGGCAAACGGATGCAACCGGGCGAATTCCGGCCACGTGACCGGGAGCATCTCAACCGCCGCGTTCAGTTTCATGGTGCATGAACCGAGCGGGATCATCGAGGTGGTCAGCGACAAGTCGCGAGACTCCAACCGCTTCAGGTAACGCATCATCTCGGTCTCCGAATGATGCCGATTGAACACCGGGTGAACCAGATAACGGCTTGTCCGGGCCAGGGAGGCCGGGAATTTCGCGTCCACCTCGCCCGCTAAATCGGCGGGCAGAAACGTTGGGGGTTCGTCGCCGTTGAATACCCGCCAAATCTCGGCAAGCTCACGCTCGGTGGTCGTTTCATCCAGCGAAATACCGATGGTGTGGGAATCAATGCAGCGGAAGTTCATCCGCCGTGCCTCGGCGAATTTGAGGATCGGCGCAGCGGTCTTCACCCCAAGTTCGACCCGCAGAGTGTCGAAAAAGGCCGTGGGACCGACCTGGTAGCCGAGTCGGGTCAAACCGTAGGCCAGGAGCGCCGCCTTGAAGTGGACGTGGCAGGCGATGCGCCTCAGGCCCTCGGGGCCGTGATAGCAGGCATACATCGAGGCGATGTTGGCGAGGAGTGCTTGGGCGGTGCAGATGTTGCTGGTGGCCTTCTCGCGGCGAATATGTTGCTCGCGCGTCTGCAGTGCCAGGCGCAAGGCCGGTCGTCCCCGCGAGTCCTTGGAGACGCCCACGATCCGCCCAGGCATTTGCCGCTTGAGGGAATCGCGGGTCGCAAAGAAAGCGGCATGCGGCCCACCGTAGCCGAGCGGGACGCCAAACCGCTGGGCGCTGCCCAGGGCAATATCCGCGCCAAATTCGCCGGGCGGCTTCAGCAGCGTCAGGCTCAACAGGTCGGTGGCGACTGCCACCAACGCGCCCGCAGTGTGCGCGCGCTCGACGAACCCCGAGTAATCCTCAACCGAGCCGAAGGTGTCCGGGTATTGAACCAGCGCACCGCAAACCTCCCCACCGAACTGGAAGGTCCGATGATCCCCTACGACCACCATGATATCCAGGGCTTGCGCACGAGTCCGGACCACATCGATGGTCTGAGGATGGCACTTGGAGGAGACGAAGAACGAGTTCCGGCCGCTCTTGATCCCATGGCACATCGTCATGGCTTCGGCAGCGGCGGTCGCCTCATCGAGCAGCGAAGCATTGGCTACTTCCAAACCGGTCAAGTCAATGACCATCGTCTGGAAGTTCAGCAGCGCCTCCAACCGTCCTTGCGCAATCTCCGCCTGGTAGGGCGTGTACTGGGTGTACCAACCGGGGTTTTCCAGCAGATTCCGCTGGATGACCGCCGGGGTGATACAGTCGTAGTAGCCCATCCCGAGGTAGGAGCGAAACACCTGATTCTGAGCGGCGATGTCACGGAGAACCACTAAGGCTTCGCGCTCGCCGAGGGCTGCCGGCAGCCGCAAGGGGGCGGAAAGGCGAATCGCCGCGGGGACTGCGTCTGCGCTGAGGGCCTCCAGGCTCTGGTATCCCAGCAAATCCAGCATCTCTCGCGCCTGCTCCGCACGCGGCCCGATATGACGCCGCGCAAAATCATCCGGATGCGAAAGCCATCCGCTTCCGGCATGAGTTGGCATCGCCACGCTCCGCTCCGAGGTTCCCACTAAGTCCGTCGCTTTTTCATCAAGCATCCGGGGAACTTACGAGCGGCGCGGGCCAATGCAAGCGAGATTTGATTCACCAAACCAGGAAGATCATGGGCTGGTGAGCAAAAACTGTCGAACCTCAGACAGACGCCAACGGGCCCCCAGCGTCAGGGCCGCCGAAGCTCGGCCAGGCATGATCGCCGGGTTCCTAGAGCGCCTCGATCTTCAGTTCATGCGTCACGGGCACGAAGGCGTTTTGGATCGCCTGGGCCAGGGGCTCACGCTCGTGCTCGGTGCGGGTTACCGCGCCTTTCAAATCGTCCTTGCCCTCCCGTCCATGGAAGATGTCCTTTATCTGATGGGTCTCGAAGGCTTGTTTGGCAGCCACGGCAGCGTCCACTTTTGCAAACGCCGCGCCGAACGGGTTGCACGGAAACTCCTCCGCCAGGTTGACGCCTGCCGCCAGCGCCTTCCCTGGGAACAGCTTCTCCGTCCCGCCCCAGGTCACTTTGTAATAGGCGGCGGTTGCATGGCGCGCCACGAGCAGGCACCGGTTCAGGTCCTGGTTGAAGGGGACCAACTTCATCGCCGAACGAATGCTGGCATCCGATGCGGGGTTGTCTTTCGGGCAGGCTGGGTAAGAAGCGTCACCCTGGCCGGTCTCGACACAGGGACAAAACGGATAGCGGGAACTCCGGATCACAAACGCATCTCCCTTGGCCGAGACCAGTTGGTGGCCCGACGATACTTTGATGGTGTGGGAATCCAAATCAACGCTGAAGGTGCCAATCTCCCCGTCGAGGCCCATGGCCTTGAGGAAGGCATAAGCCATGACCGTGTGGCCGGCCCACCCGGGATGCACGCCATCGGCGCCCGCGATGGCGTACCCAGCGCCAAACGTATCGCGAGCCTGGACGCCCCCGGTGAGCATCGGCCAAAATACATCGGCAAAACGGACCTTTTCTTCGCCGGCCATGCCGATCCCCAGGTTCCGAAGGGTGCAGAGACTCAGGTTGAGGTCTTCCACGGTTCCGGTGGCCGATTTCACCCAACTCGGCATCTTGCCGACGCATCCGGGCGAGCCCAGGATCACCCGCACTCCATGGCTCTTGAAAGCCTCAATGATGGCGAGCGATTTCTCGCAGTAAAGCTGGCCGATGCGATCTTCGTAAGGCCGGTACTCATGGTCATTCATCCCGTAGCAAGTGGTGGCGATCGTCGGGTTGAACCGGAGGCAATCATTGGTCATGCGCCCGAGGAATCCGGCGGCCTTCTCACCGCTCCAGCCGTACTGCCGCACCGTGACTTTGAGCTCGGGCACACAGACGGTCAGGTAATCCTCCATGATACGTGAATAGAGCCTCTGCTCGGTGATCGAATCACCACAGATCGCCAACCGATCGCCTCGCTTCAAGCAGAGCCCACCGGGCGCGGGCGCTTTAAGGGGGAAGAAGCTGGCCAAAACAGGGTTCTCGGGCCTCGGTTCGATCGAGGCCGCCAGCCCGAAATTGGCGGCAGCGATTCCGAGCAGCAAGATCAGATTCAGTTTGATGCGCATAGTCTGGTTTTGTTTTTCTGAGCTCGATTGTTAAAACTTGTTCCATGACAGTCAAGGCATTTGCGGACGCACGAGGTCGACTGCCCTGGAGGGAGCACCTCCGCCGGTCCGGGGCAAGGCGCCCACGGGCAGCCCGCTGAGGGCAGCGGACACGCTCACTGGGAACGGTGCCCACGGGGCCCGGGTCGGGCCAGCGACAAGGGGCGAGCCATCCCGATCTCAACCGCCGGTCACTGCGTGCCGTCGTTGCAGAATGCGTTTGGATCGCCCTTCAAGCTGGGCTAGGGTTTGCGGGAACGAAACCGGCGGCGGGGAGAACGTGTAACGGCGAGACCGCGGCAAGATCGATGAAACGAACTCTGGCGAATATTCTTTGGCTGCTGGTAGCGGGTGCTGGCGCAATCGCGTATGCGGTGCTGGCCTGGCACCGTGGCGAGGGCCTCAATTCGGCCTACATCCTGCTGGCCGCGCTGTGCAGTTATGCTATTGGCTATCGCTTCTACTCGAAGTGGATTGCGGCCAGTGTGCTCTCGCTCGACGATCGTCGCGCCACTCCGTGTGAAATCCACGACGACGGCAAGGACTTCGTCAAGACCAACCGCTGGATTGTGTTTGGGCATCACTTTGCGGCGATTTCCGGCCCGGGGCCGCTGGTGGGCCCGGTGCTGGCAGCCCAATTCGGGTATCTGCCGGGCGCGTTGTGGATCCTGATCGGGGTGACCCTCGGGGGGGCGGTGCAGGACTTCGTGGTGCTCTTCGCCTCGCTGCGGCGAGATGGGAAATCGCTGGGGCAAATGGTCAAGGAGGAGTTAAACAGCGTGGCGGGCTTGGTCGCCCTCGTCGCCATCGTGGCGATCCTGGTCATCCTGCTGGCGGTGCTGGCGCTGGTGGTAGTCAAGGCCTTGGCGGAAAGTCCGTGGGGGGTGTTCACCGTTGGCGCCACCATCCCCATCGCCATGTTCATGGGCTGCTACCTGCGATTTGTGCGCGTCGGGAAGGTGATGGAAGCCTCGGCTATCGGCGTAGTTTTTCTGTTGCTGGCGGTGTGGGGCGGGAAACTCGTCCATGAGCACGCCGGCCTTGCCCACTGGTTCGGTTGGCATGACCTCACTTTGGCGTGGACCATCATCGTCTACGGTCTGGCGGCAAGTGTCTTGCCGGTGTGGCTGCTGCTGGCACCTCGCGACTACCTGAGCACCTTCATGAAGCTGGGTACCATCTTCGCGTTGGCGCTGGGGATTTTCCTGGTGTTACCCGCACTGCAGATGCAGGCGATTAGCCCGTTCGTGGACGGTTCAGGGCCTGTGGTGGCAGGGAAGATCTTTCCGTTTTGTTTCATCACAATTGCCTGCGGCTCCATCTCCGGTTTCCACACCCTGATCGCCAGCGGCACGACACCCAAGATGATCACGCGGGAATCCTACGCCCGGTCGATCGGCTACGGGGCCATGTGCCTGGAATCGCTGGTGGCGATCATGGCCCTCATCGCCGCCTGCACCCTCAACCCCGGGGTTTATCTGAGCATGAACATCAAAGGCGAGGCGGCGGTGACCGTGGCCAAAGTCACCGCTCTGGGGTTTCCGGTCACACTCAGCGAGATGAACCAGCTGGCCGAACAACTCGGCGAGAAGTCCCTCTTTGGACGGACCGGCGGGGCGGCGACCCTGGCAGTCGGGATGGCCCGCATCTTCTCGCGGGCCGTCAATGGCCGCTGGCTCGACCTCTGGTACCACTTCGCCATCATGTTCGAGGCGCTCTTTATCCTCACCACCATCGATGCCGGCACCCGGGTCGGGCGTTACTTGATCCAGGACGTCCTGGGCCACCTGGCCCGGCCATTGGGAGATACGCGGAGCCTCGGCGCGAACCTCCTGGCCAGCCTGCTCATGGTCGGCGCCTGGGGCTACTTCCTAATCCAGGGGGTGCTGGATCCGCTCGGCGGCATCAATTCGCTCTGGCCACTCTTTGGCATCGCCAACCAAATGCTGGCGGGCATCGCCTTATGCCTGGCGACGACCATCCTCTTGAAAATGCACCTCGGCCTCGGGGTGCGCGGCCAGGCGACGCCGCCAACCCAGGAAGCAACCCCGCTGGCGGGACCCGGCGGCGGACGGCCGTGGTTGGCACTGGTCACCCTGGTGCCCCTGATCTGGCTGCTGGCCGCCACGATGACAGCGGGTGTGCAGAAGATCTTCCATCCAGATCCTCGCATCGGTTTTCTGGCCGCGGCTGAGGATGACTCGGGAAAATGCCGAAACCTCGAGCTGGCAAACCAAGACGCGATCGCGTCCTGGCTGCGGGCCCCCAAGGAACACCCGGAGAGCCAAACGATGATCCAGGAATGGCGCCGACTCCAAACCCTGCGGCGCAACCACCGTCTGGACGCCTTCGTGGCCGCGGTGTTCCTGGTGCTCGTTTCAGTCATTGTGCTGCTGAGCGTCCGAGAGTGGCTGGTTTTGCTCAGCGGCCGGAAACCGGCGACCCTCCACGAAACTGAACCCAGGTACCTGCCAGCGTATGCGGTGACAGAAGCCCGACCGGCCAACCTGGCGGGAGTTGCCGCCTTGGGCCTGGCGCTGGCGCACGAGCTATCCGGCCAGGCGCACCTCGACCGGGCCAGCGAAGTGGCGTGTCGCTGCGCATGCAGCCAGCCGGTCGCGACGCCGCCTGTACCAAGCCTGGCGATACCTGATCCAAAGAGCCCGCAGGCAATCTACCTGGAGGCGACCGAACAACGGTTCAACGGCATCCGGCGTTGCTGCTAAACGTCCATGAAGGCATCTACTCCAAACATCGGCTTATTCGGCGGTTCCTTCGATCCAGTCCACCTGGGTCATTTGCTGGTCGCTCGCGCCGCGTTCGAGGAATTGGCTCTGGCTCGGCTCTTCTTTATCCCCGCCGCTCATTCTCCGTTCAAACCGGAACGTGAACCGACTTCGCCGCGCGAACGGCTGAAGTTGTTGCGCCTGGCCCTGGTCGGCCAGTCATGGTGCGAGATCGACGAGCAGGAGATTACCCGAGGCGGTGTGTCGTACACCATCAACACGGTGCGGGATTACGCACGCAGGTTTGCCGGAGCGCGCCTCTTCTACCTCATCGGTGCGGACCATGTGGAGAAGCTGCCGCTCTGGCGCGAAGCCGGGGAATTGGCCCGGTTGGCCGAGTTTGTCGTGATCCCTCGGCCCGGCGGGGTGCGAAGGGAATCATCCGACGAGGGGTTACTGCGGTTCCCGGTCCCCTTCCGAGGGCGCGAGTTGACCGGCTTTCCGCTAGGGGTTTCTTCATCCCAGGTCCGGGCCCGCGTCAAGGCTGGATTGCCCATCGAGCCGCTGGTCCCTAACCCAGTGGCAGAAGCCATCCGTAATAATCGGCTTTATCTCTGACTCGATGTAGGATAGTGTGAGCGGACATGGATTCGAGAAAACTGGCGTTACTTTGCAGAGAAGCGGCCGACAACAAGAAGGCCGAGGATCTAGTCATCCTCGATGTGCGCGAGCTATCCTCGCTAACGGACTACTTCGTCATCGCCTCCGGCACGAGTGAACCGCACCTCCGCGCGATTGTGAATGAAATCGCCGATGAACTCCGAGAAGCGCACCAAATAAAACCGAAGACGATCGACGGTGCTTTCCACACCAATTGGGTGGTGCTGGATTTTGTGGACGTGATCATTCACGTCATGCGCAAGGATCTGCGAGACCGTTACGACCTCGAGACCTTATGGGGAGATGCTCCACGCCTCAGGAGCCGGCGGCGAACGTCGACTGTAAAACCCTCCAAAACGGCTGAACCGGGACTCAAGTAACCGCTCTGCGAGGGCAAGAAGCACAAAACCAAGCGGCCGCTCGAGCGGTGAGCTCAAACGGCCGAAAAAAAGCCACCAGTCGACACCGGATCCCCCTCCTCCCACATCGGTCGACAACCTTACTTCCCGCTTCGTCGGCCGACCGTTTTCGGTCAAGATCCGTGCTTACTCGGCCTCTTTAGGCAAAGGGGTCTCGTTGGCCGCCTTTACCATTTCATCCAAGAGCCGACGGAAATCTTCCAGACCCGGTGCAGGAATGATGATTGTGTCCCTGCGGCCCCCGACGTCCTCAGTGATCCGAAGAAAGCGCCCGCGGGGGTTCTCTTTCAAAGTGAACACGAACGTCTTTCGCTCGATTTGCACTTTGTCCGACTTGAGCGTGTCCTCGTTGACAGGGGGCTTGGGGGGAGCACCGTAGGAACGGTTGCCAAAGGGCGATGGTCGGTCGTTTGAAATCATACAGTCATCGTTTGCAGGCAGCCCAACAGCGGCCGCCACATCTAGCTCTCGTTATAAACTCGCTGACACCGCTAGTTTGTCAACCGCGGAACTTGGTGGTGCTCACGAACCGGGTCGGGTCAGGCGGATTGGCCATGCGCCAAACATAGACGCCCAAGCCGCCAACCAGGATCAAATTGAACATGTCCGAGAGACTCTGCCAAGCACGAAATGATCGATTTGCAGCTTTTCGTTGCTCGGGCAGGGTCTTCAACGAGTAAACCTCCTGGTGCCATTTCTTTAAAGCCGGATCGAGAAACAGCCCACCGAGGAGGTTCACGGAAATCATCCCCAGCAGGAGTCCGCGCCACAGCCGATCGGGCAGTTTCCCCGAATAGAGCCATTGGAGCAGCAGGATAAAAAGGGCTGCCAAGCCGCACGCGAGTTGGAAATAACGGCAGCGCTCCTCCACCACTTGGGCAATGGCCACCGAGAAAAAGGGGAACTGCCGGCTCGAGAGCAGAGCCTCCATTTCCTTTGATGAAAGCGCCGGAATAGCCCCGAAGGTAGCAAACACCACGGCGCCAAACCAAACGGCCGCGTTCAAGATACCCAAGAATCTCAAAAAGCCGATCACGACCCGCAGCCTAGGCCAACGGGAAGCAGTTGCCAAGCGCGGACTTGGGGAGACAACCACGACGAACGGGAGTGCGGTGTCCGCATACCATGCTGGAGCCCGAACGGGCTGCGCACTCGCTCAACTTGCGGCGGCGGGCCGCAGTGCGCTCACTTTTCTTACACAAATCTGTCGCTTTCGGTGTCTATGGGTTAAAATGCGGAATTAAATGGTCAATGCCGACGGCCAAAACGGGTGGTGTGAAACCCTGTATCGAGCCAAAGCGTCCGAGCTCATTCTCTACGGCCGGGCGTTGGGCTTGAGCCATGGAGAGGCCGAGGACGTGTTGCAGGAGACCTTCCTGTCGCTGATGCGACGGGCGGAGCCGCCCCAAACGCCCGAGCATTATTGCCTGCGCAGCTTCCGCAACCGCGCCTTGAATTACCGGCGTAACCTCTGGCGGCGTCTGGCGCGGGAGTGGGAATGCCTGAGCTGGTTCGAACCGCCGCCCGCCGAAAGTCCGGAACAACGCCGAGCCATGCGTTCGCTGGCGGCCCTGCCGCCGGATCAACGCGAGGTGATCGTGCTCAAGATCTGGCACGAATACACCTTCGAGGAGATCGGCGATCTGCTCGAGATTTCACCCAACACCGCCGCCGGGCGCTACCGCTACGGCTTGCAGAAACTACGGCTGTCACTGAAGGATGCGAATTATGAACGAGATGAACGACCTGGAGAGGCACTTGCGTTCGTGGGCGCCACGCCGCCCGTCGGCGAAGCTTGATCAGCGGCTCTTCCCGCGGGTGACCCCGGACGAACCGTCCTGGCTGAGCGGTTTGAACTGGCTGGTGCCGGCCAGCGCCACCCTGCTGCTCGTCGGGCTCTTTGCCAGCCAGCACAACAATCCGGCTATCGGCTCCGCCAGCCCTGGGCCCATCATCGCCATGATCTTGAGCAACCAAAGCGCCGCCGCCTATCTGCCGGGCAACTCCCGCGGCGAACAAAACCGCCTGCCCAACGGCTATGAATGGACCCTCGGGGCCAGCATCACTTCCAACCCGAACATCATGCCGTTAAACCAATTCTCGATTCGTTCAGGCCAATAGGCCGCCGGATTCCACTATGCCTTCCAGCCCACCGGCGCCGGCCGACGCCCGGAAAGAATTGCCTGCTCCACCGTCTGCTCTATCGACTTCCGTTACCCCTCTTTTTCGGCGAACGGATTGGCTGACATTCCTTCTGGTTTTCGCCGCAGTCGGTCTCGGTTACTACCTGACCCTCGCTCCCGAGGTGACCTTGGAGGATTCGGGTGAGCTGGCCACCGGCTCGTTTTACGCCGGTATCCCCCATCCCCCCGGCTACCCCGTCTGGACGGTCTACACCTGGCTCTGGACAGTCCTGCTTCCCATCAAGAACATCGCCTGGCGCGTCTCGATGGGCGAGGCGGTGGCGGGCGCGCTGGCCGCAGCGGTCCTGGGGCTATTAGTCTCACGCGGCAGCAGCCTGCTCCTGGAGGGGATGGAAGAGCTCAAAAGCATCGTCGGGCGACGGGAAAAGGCCATTTGCCTCGTCTCGGGTTTCGTCGCCGGCCTGCTGCTCGGGTTCAACGGTTTCATGTGGAGTCAGTCGGTGATTGTTGAGGTCTATTCCTTCGGCGTCCTGTCGCTGATGGTGGTCCTGGCGTGCCTGTTGCGCTGGATTTACGCCCCCCACCAGCATCGCTTCCTTTACTGGGCCTTATTCTTTTTCGGGGTCTGTTTCACCAACCACCAGACCCTCATTGTGGCCGCGATGGGGGTCGAAATCGCCATCGCTGCCGCGGATTTTCGCCTGGGACGCAGTCTGTTCCTGGGAAATACCGTTCTTTATTTGATGGGCTGGCTGCTCGCCTCCGAGCAGGTCCTCACGGCGCTGTCGGACAATCCCGCCGTCTATGTCATTTTCCACGTTGTGGGAGTCTGTTCGATGGTGGCCTATGCCGGTTTTGCCTGGCTGACGAACGAGACGGCCATCGAGTTTGCCCATGACGCCCTCTATGCGACGTTTTGGGTGTTGCTGGCCAGCCTCCCGTCCTCGGGTGGACTGGGGGTGCTCCTGGCACTGGGCGCCCTGGCGGGGTTCATCAAGCTCACCTGGAAGAACCCCCGCGTGGGCCGCGAGTGGCTCGTGGTGCTGATCTGCGGGCTCTGCTGGATCGTCGGCGCCTCGTTCTATTTCTACATGCCGCTGGCCGGAATGACCAATCCGCCGATGCAGTGGGGGTATCCACGAACCGTGGATGGCTTCATCCACGCCTTTACCCGGGGACAATACGAAAAAACCCACCCCACGGATCTCGTGAACCATCCCGGGGTATTTCTCCACCAATTGCAAAACCTGGGCCGGGGCATCATCGAAGAATTCAACTGGGTGTCGGCCTCTCTGGCGTTAGTGCCGTTCTTTTTCTTCCGCCGGATGCGCCACCGCGAAAGGGCCTGGCTCATCGGCCTCGTGAGCATTTATGCCTGCCTGGGAGTGCTGCTCCTCATCCTGCTCAATCCGCCATCAGATCGGTCGGCGCAGCAATTACACCGGGTCTTCTTCACCGCCTCACATACCCTGATCGCGCTGCTGGTGGGCTATGGTCTGGCGCTAACCGCCGCCTGCATGGCCACCAACTACCAGCGATTCCGCCGGTGGGGGCTGGCGGCGGGGGTGTTGGCCGTCGGCCTGGCCTGCCTCTCGGGTGCAGGCTTGATCCAAGACACCTATTCCACCGAGGGCTCGGGCCTCGGCGGCTTGGCGCCCATGCTCTCGGTGGTCGGTGAGGCCTTCCATAATGGAAACCAATACGGCCTGCCCATCTATGCGGGCCTGGGTCTCGTCGCGATAACTTCGATTTTCCTGGCCGCACTCTGGCGTTGCCGCCAGCGCGCGCCCCTGCGCCTGGCGTTGGGCCTGTTCGCCCTGCTGCCCGCCTATTCAATCCTCACCCATTGGTCGGACAATGAGCAGCGCAACCACTGGTTCGGCTACTGGTTCGGGCACGACATGTTCAGCCCGCCGTTCAAGGGCGCCGACGGCCGACCCATCTATCCCGAGCTGCCCCGCGACGCGATCCTCTTTGGCGGGACTGACGCAGGCCGGTTTTGCCCCACCTACATGATCTTTTGCGAAAGCTTTCTCCCGCGGCGGTGCCAACCGGCCGAGGACCAGCATTTCGACCGGCGCGATGCCTATATTGTTACCCAAAACTCCCTCGCCGACCCGCCTTACCTCAACTATCTCCGCGCCCAATATAATCCCAGCACCCAAATCGACCCGCCGTTCTTCCAGGAATTTGCCCGTCTGCTGCTCAGGGACCCGACGGCGCAAACCAACCTCCTGGCGCGCGCGCTAGCCCCCTTGGACCGTTTCTTCGCGGAGTTGGGTGATCGCATCGATCGCCGCCGCCGCACCGCCTCATCGCGCTTCGGCTCCGAGGACTTCCTCGACCTGGCCGCATTCGCGGCCCGCCTGCGGCCGGGAAATCAGCCGGATCCGCTGGCCGACTATCTGAGGGAGAACCTGACCCCGGCGACCCGGCTACTGCTCGATGACCCGAAAGCCAACGATCGGCGCCTCCGGCGAGGGTTGGCGGACGACCTCAACCGGTTGCTGGATAGGGAATTGTCACCGACCAACGCCACCTCCTCCCCGACGCGCACCGCAAACTCCTTCGGCCCGCTCTATGCACCCGAGCGGTTCCGCACGGTGGCCATGGATGACCACCTGGCGAGTTTCTTGCGCGAAGCTCCCCGTGGACACGAGCGCATCCGCCTCAACCGCCTGCTCCTCGAGGCGGCTTTCCCCAAGGAACTCGCCAAGAGCCCAGGCGGACTCTATCCGGACCGCGAAATATACATCCCGACGCCGGCGGACGCGGGCCGTTGCTACGACGAATACCGCATCGACGCTCAACGCCGGCTGGCTCAAAACCAATTGGAACCAGGCGAAGGTGTCAGCTTCGCCGACGGGAAGATGATGCTCGGCGGCCAGGTCTCGGTGATGGCGGTCAACGGTTTGTTCGCGAAGCTGATCTTCGACCGCAACACCAACCACGAGTTCTTTGTCGAGGAGAGTCTCCCCCTCAAGTGGATGGCGCCGTACCTGACTCCGTACGGCACCATCATGAAGGTCAACCGCCAGCCCGTTGCCGAGATTGGGGAAGAAACCGTCCGCAAAGACCATGAATTCTGGAGNCAGTATGCGGAGCGTCTCATCGGAAACTGGATCACCTACGACACCAGCGTCCCGGANCTGGTCGCTTGGGCCGAGCGCCTTTATCTCCGCCACGACTACACCGGGTTCACAGGCGACCGCCGGTTCATACGGGACGACCAGGCGCANAAGTGCTTCTCGAAGCTCCGCAGCGCCATCGGNGAGGTTTATGCCCGCCGCCTGCGCACCACCAATGCCGCCGAGCAACANCGGGTGATCAAGGAAGCCGAGTTCGCCTTCCGCCAGGCGTTCGCGCTCTGCCCCTACCATATCGAAACCGTGGCCCATTACGTCCANCTCCTCGCCAATCTCCACCGCTTCGACGACGCCCTCCGGATCGCCCGAACCTGTCTGAAACTGGACCCGAACAACGGCCAGGTGACGGGTATCATCCAGAATCTGGAAACCTGGAAACGCCAGGAGGCGGAGGGGAACCCCACCGCGAAACGCCTGGCCGAGATGGAACAAGCCGTGCGTGACAACCCGCTCAATTTCCAAGCTCGATTCGACGTCGCCGCCTTCCTGCTGGCGATCTCACAAACCAACCGCGCCTTGGAAACGCTGGAAGCCATTGTCAACCATCCGCAAGTCAACCTCCCCGCCGTCCAATTCGCCCTCCAAGCCCTTGGCCAACTCGGGGATCTGCCCGGCACGCGGGCCGCCCTCGAAAGAATCCTCCAGATGCAGCCCGAGGAACCCGACTCCTGGTATAACCTCGCCGCCTTTAAGGCCGTGACCGGCCACACCAACGAAGCGATGTCCGACCTCCGCCGCGCCCTGGAGTTCAATGCCAAGCAACTCCAACGAGACCCCAAAGCCCACAACCTGCTCGGTGACCTGGCCAAAGACCCCCGCCTGGCGAACCTGCGGCAAGACCCCCAATTCCAAAAACTGGTCCCACCCGCTCAGTAGGTTCCCGGCGCTCCCCAAAAGCCACCTTTGTCCCAGCCGGCCATATCGATATCGGGAACGTGCCGATCCCGGTCCGGCAGTCGGGGAAAAGTCGTTCGCCCGGATGAAAGGGCTTCCCAAGGGCCATGAAACACCCCAGCTACGCCGCCCCGCCACCGGTGACCCCAGCGTGGTCCACATCTTTGGAGATGAAGCCGACACAAAGGCCGGCGAGCGCCATCGATACGCCACCGAGCAACACCGCGTTCATCGGGTTGTCACCGAGCAAGTGCTTCAACAGGAAGCCCAGTCCCACCGAAGCCAGAATCTGCGGGATGACGATGAAGAAGTTGAATACCCCCATGTAGAACCCCATTTTCTCGGCGGGAATGACGTTGGCAAGCATGGCATACGGCATGGAGAGAATGCTGGCCCAGGCGATGCCCACGAGCACCATCGAGCCGATCAGGGGGTAACGAGATCGGACCAGGCAGGTCAGCGCGAGACCGACGCCCCCCGCAAGGAGACAACCGCGATGGATGGACCGGGAGGAGAACCGGCGGGCCAGGCCCAGCAGCACAAAGGAGAACAGGAAGGCCGTGCCATTGTAGATTGAGAAACAGACTCCGCCCCACTCGTTGCCGCTCTTGAACTCCGCGGTCCCCGGCTTGCCGCCGAAAACGACCGTGGCCACCGCCGGCACAAAGTAGATCCACATGCAGAACAGGGCGAACCAGGTGAAGAACTGGACCACGGCGAGCTGGCGCATCGTCCGCGGCATCGAACCGATGCCCCCAAAGACACCCGAGAAAAGATGGCCCAGGCCGGCGGTGTCGGCCTTGCTCTTAGCAAAGGCCTCCGGGTTCTCCGGCGGGTACTCTTTAGTCGTCAGAATGGTGTAAAGCACGGCCGCGAAAAACACCACCGACCCGACATAGAAGGCCAGGCGCACCGCCAGGGGGATTCTTGGGGAATCGGCCGAATCTTTGACCCCGAACCAGTTCGTGAGGATATAGGGCAAGGACGAGGAGAGCACGGCGCCCAGGCCGATCAGCAGGCTCTGCATCGCAAACCCGGTTTTGCGCTGTTCTTGCGGCAACATGTCCCCCACGAACGCGCGAAACGGCTCCATGGCGACGTTGACGCTGGCATCGAGAATCCACAACAAGCCCGCCGCCATCCAAAGGGCCGACGAGTTCGGCATCGCGATCAAGGCCAGCGAACTCAGGATGGCGCCGACCAGGAAGTAGGGCCGCCGCCGCCCCAAACCGCACCAGGTCCGGTCGCTAACATAGCCGATCAGCGGCTGCACGATTAGTCCCGTAAGCGGCGCCGCCACCCACAGCGGGGCGATGTCCGATTCCTTGGCCCCGAGATACTGGTAAATCGCGCTCATGTTGGCCATTTGCAGGCCCCAGCCGAACTGGATGCCGAAAAAGCCGAAGCTCATGTTCCAGATCTGCCCGAAGGAGAGTTTTGGTTTTTGCATAGTGGATCCGGAGGGGGGGCCGCAGGTTAGCGACCGGATTGCTGGATTAACGTGGCCAGGCGCTGATTGAACGACCGGGCGTCCAGCAACTCCTCGATCGTAAGATGCAGGCGGTACCGCCAGTGGTATCGGGGCACGGCCGGAACGTTGATTCGCTCCGCCTTCGGGTCCGGTCGGCGCAACGACTCGTCCATGCCGAGCAGATCCTGGATCTGGAAAATACTCCACATCGCCGGCGAGGCGAGGTGCTGCTTCACGACGGCTTCGTTCAACGCGCGGGAACAAGTCTCCGGAGCGGGTCCCGGCAAACCCAGTTCGGCCTGGTAAAACCGTTGCGTCACCGCGCGATCCTCGGACCACCAACCCCGGATCGTGCTCATATCGTGCGTCGAGGGAGTGACCACGCTCAGGTAGGGCGCCTGGGCCGGGCTGGCGAAGTCCTGTCCCGGCACCTTGGGCATACGCTGGATTTCAAGGCTCAGGAGGCCTAACTCGCGCATGACACCGGGAACACAGGCCGGCACCACGCCGAGGTCTTCACCGCAAATCAACATGGCCGTCACCCGCTTCAACGCCGGCAACTTCTCCATCGCGCGCTCCCGCCAAAACCGATCCTGACGGTGGTAAAAATAGTCATTGCAGAGTTCCCGCAATCGAGCCTGCATCCCCTGGTCGAGCCACCGAAACGACGCAGTCTTTTCCATCTCGAATCGAAAATGGTAACCCACTCTTCCCGACTCCTCGACCTCCAGCAGAATCACATTGCTGATCAGGTCGAACAGCCCTTGCCGGAGCTGCCGGTGTTCCTCTGATAATTCAATCCCGGGAACCTCCCCGGCGTTCCCCGGCGGCGGACCCGTTGGTTGGAGCGCGGCAAAATATCGCTCCACCTGCCGCTGCGTGGAAAAGCCCGGCAGCAACGAATACCTGCCCTGCCCCGCCGGCCGCAGGAACATCGGTTTGACCATCTCCGACTGCTCGGCAAACAACTCCACGAGCAGCGCCTCGTTGATAAACGGCTCGACGAGGCGGTCGCGATCGAAAACGACGCCGTTCCGGAGGAACTCCTCCCGGTCCAATGGGATCGCGGGAACGAAACGGCCGAGAATGCCTTCCACGGCGTGGATGGGAACACTCCAGATGCGGAAGAAACCGAGAATGTGGTCGATCCGAAAGGCATCGAAATAAGCAGCCATCTGGGCGAAGCGCTGTTTCCACCAGCCAAAACCGTGCCGCATCATCAAGGGCCAGTTGTAGGTTGGAAACCCCCAGTTTTGACCCCGGGCCGCGAACGGGTCGGGCGGGGCGCCTGCTTGCATGGTTAGGTCATAGAGTTCGGGCGCCTGCCAGGTGTCCGCACCGTGCCGCGATACCCCGATGGGGATGTCGCCTTTCAGCACAATCCCCTGCTCGTGGGCATGCGCCACCGCCTGGCGCAACTGGGTATGGAGGTGAAACTGGATGAAATAGTGCAGGGCGATGGCGTCGTAATGCGGCGATCCGGGCGCGGACATGGCCGCGACCGCACCCGCGTCGTAGCGCTGGTGCTCCGGCCACTGGCCGGCATCGGCCGTGCCGAAACGATCCCGCAGCCAGCAGAACGCGGCATACGGCCCCAACCAATGCTGGTTTTCGGCGAAAAACTCCCGGAAACCCGCGCTCCGGAAGGTGGCGGTTTTCTGGCTGGGATAAATGGTGTCGATAAACCGCAGTTTGGCCCGCAGGACCGCCTCCCAGGCCACCTCGGGCAACGAATTCAAACGAAGCCGCTCCGCTTCGAGGCCGCGCAGCAGCGGTTGGTGCCGCTCGTTGGCGACCTGGCTCAGGTTCAAGTAAATCGGGTGCAACGCGAAAGCCGAAATCGCGGAGTAGGGGTACGAGTCCTCCCAGGTGTGGGTCGCGGTAGTGTCATTCACCGGCAGGATCTGGATGAGCTTCAACCGGGTCTGCCGGCACCAATCCGCCAGTAACTCCAGATCCGTGAACTCGCCAATACCAAAGCTCGCCCGGGTGCGCAGGCTGAAAACCGGAATGGCCACCCCTGCGCCCTTCCAAGTCTCGGCGGGCAGCACCGCAAACCCATCGTTCAGAATAACGCGCCGACTGGGGTCCGGGCCGTCCGTCAGTCGTCGGTTACTCCCGCCTTCATAGCCGAGGATTGCGTTTTGTGTGAGGTCGAAAACCGCGTATTTATACTCGAGGGGAACGGCGGCACCCCGGAGATCGAGGCTGGCGCTGAGAAAGCTCTCGCCGGGCAACCGCTCGAGCAGGACCGGCTTGGTGGCATCCCAGTTTCCCATCGCCTCCGCGCCCCCCAACAGGGCCAGCGTCTGGCCCTGGCCAAGCAGCGGAGCTCTCACCCGGAAGGTGTGAGTGGGCCCTTCGGTCGCAGGTCGGCGAAAGCGGGTTTGATGCTCGCGCAGCAGCACCTGCCGGAACGGCACCGTATAAAACGCGTTCTCAGCGAAACCCGCGGCATTCCACGAATCGACGATCAATCCCTCCCCACCGGCCACCAGCGCGGGCGAAAACGAGCGATCCCCGCCCCAGTCACAAATCACGGACCCATCGCTTTGCCGAAGCAGGTAAGAGTAGGACAAGCCGGCTGCGGGAATATCAGCCGCAGCCCCGAGCTCCAGCGTAACCTGCCAATAGTCGTGATCCAGGTACCGCAAAGGGACGGCCCGATTCGGGTCCCCGTTTCCAAACGCCGGGTGGTCGCCGGTCACCGACAAGGTCTGGCCGAACTCAGTATGGAAGCGCAGTTTGAGGGTTAATCTCATCGTGACGATGCCTGCGCCGGGTTACTCGGTTGCGAATCGCGTGCCGGCGTCCCGGGCTCCAAATACCTCTTCCTCAAGCCTGAGGGACCTTCGCCGGTTGGATGAAACGGAGTCATCGGCAGGATTGTGCGGCGGGGTGCAGAAACCGCAAGCTCATTTGTGCGACAGCTCAATGGTGCGGGATGAGGGGAACCTACCGCTCGCGGGGGCTGCCAAGGTAGCACGGGCGTCCGCGCTGCGACTTCGTCACTAGCCCTGGGTAACCGCTTCGACGACGCTTCCGCTCGGACGGTTCCGCTCCGGAGGGACTGGAATCGTGGGGGCAACGGGGGAGACCCGCAGACCAACCACGGCATCGTGCAACTCCAAGGCAACCCGTTTGCGATCCGTGCCTGCAACCACCGTCCGGCCGAAGCGGATTGTGGCATTGATTCGCGGCTGGCTCAGGAGGTTCAGAAAATGCGGCAGAAACACCATGTCCCGCCAATAGCACACCTCATCCTCGACCGATCCCTCGGGCATTTCATAGCCAATCCAGGCAGGGGTCACGGGCCAGGCGCCAGCAGCGGCCGGAGCCAGCAGTGAGGAGCGAAAGGGCAAAACCTCGTGGCCATCGCTGCTCGTGCCCTCGGGAAAAACCACCACGACCGAACCGGCAGCGACCGCAGCGGCCAATTCGGCGTTCACCCGGCTGACATCGCCGCGATGGTCCCTTCGCACAAAGAGCGTTCCCCCCATGCGCGCCAGCCACCCAAAGACCGGCCAGGCCCGGACCTCGGACTTCGCCACGAAAACCATCGGATGCGCCGCCGCGAGCACCAGAATATCCAGATAGGTCAGATGGTTGGCCACGAGCAATCCCCCGGACGGCGGCGCGCCGGAAAACTGAAGCTGTACATGGATCACCCTCAACGTCCGCCGCGACCATCGGGTTAGCCACTCGCCGCGGGACCGAACTCCGGATCTTCCACCTCCAGCCAGAACCCGAATCAGATAATCGCCCGACGCCCCGGCCACGATGCCCACGAAACCGGCCAGACGAACGGCCAAACGAAAGAAACGCAGCCCACGGCCCGCCCCAACCACCGAACCCGCCTCGGGCCGACGGGTCACTCGCCCGGCCATTTGAAATATCTTTCCACTGCCCGGGGGGGCAGACTTTGAAGATCCAGGATGGTCAGAAAATCGACGGTTCTGAACTCACGGTCGATGGCCGGCTCGCCGCAGATCTTCCCACCCAGCGCCAGATAGGCCGAGAGCAACTTGGGAACCGGCGGCGGTTCCTCGGCCATTTCGTCGAGGGGACAAGCAAACTCTGGCAACGGCCGCGTTCGCAACTCGGGAGGAGCCAGATGTGCCCGGCAAAGCGAATGGTAAAGGGCCGCTCCCACCCTGGGGTCCTGGGTATGGACTGAACTGCAGCCCAGCAGATAACGGGCCTGATGCGAGCGGGCGTAAAACGCGATCGCCCGCCAGAGCAGTTGGAGCACCAGCAGGTTCCGGTGCGCCCTTGCGATGCAGGCCCGGCCCAACTCCACCACCTCCCCTCGCAGAGGTTCGTAAGGGGAGAGGTCGAACTCGCCCGCTGAGTAGTAGCCCTTGTGTCGAGCCGCGCTCCGGCCGCTTTGCAAGCGGTAGGTGCCCACGATCTGCCCGGAGTTCATGTCCTCAGCCAGCAGATGGTCGCAGACCTCATCAAAGGGGTCGGCATCGAGCTGGGTGTCGAAGGAGGTGGCCAGCCCTTCGCCAAGTTCGAGGTTGAAGACCTCAAACCGCAGCGCCTGCGCGCTCCGAATGTCGGCTGAGGTGGTCCCTAGGCGCGCCACGTACGAAAATGAGGCGTTCCGAGATAAGGTTAGCTTGAAGGAAGCAGCCAACAGATGGTTGACCGGCAACGAGTTGGCCGATTGGGTGTGGTTCAGCATTGGAGGAGATCACGCCGGACCTGCGAGCGACCCCGGTGGGGTANCCCACCTTAATCGCGCGCTCATCTGCTGCCGCGGTTTTTGCTTGCAGGCCGACATTGTTTTTTGGTTTGAGATGATCGTTTACCGCCCCAAATAAAACACCTGCTCGTTACAAACAAAATGCGGCAAGGTTACAATCAGGCGAGATAATCCCCATCGCCTCCACCGGCCCGTGCTCCCCGGGAGGAACACGAACCGCTCCCATCCCCGTCCAGCGGCTCCGCCTCCCCGGGCTCCTACGTCCGCCGCAGCCCGGCCCGCCCCGTAGCGGCACCTCGGGAGAGCGCCGCCAGATATCTCAGCGCCACTCCCGCCTTCGCTCGGTCGCTTCGGTCACCACCACGCGGTTACTGCCTCAGCGAGCTTTATGGCAACGACCCGAACCGCACCGCGGACGCTCAGGTTCAGCGGGGCCAACCGATCGCCACGTCGGCTCCGTGCCGATCATCAACGGGGTCACCCCTCCGCCGGCTGTTTGTGTCCAGTTGGCCAGCGTCCACCCGGCGGTCACTGGCAAGCATTACCTGACCAGCGCCACTTGGCTTTTTGGCGCGAGCACCTTAAAACGGGCGACTGATTCACTCAGGGTGATGCCAAAATACGGTGGTAGGAAGGGCCGGAGACGTTTGACCGGGTATCCCGCTGGCGCGGCGCGGTCCGGCGGGTAGGACGCCGTCGAGGGGTGCGTCTTTGCGGCTATCAGTTGTAAGCTGCTTTATGCTTCTTGATGATGGCCAGGACATCGTTCCTCGCCGCCGGTCCTCGGTGCCTCGATTCAGGTGTCATCGCTTATGCCCAGACCTGCCGACCACGGGGCCAGAATTGCCGTTTCATTTTGTTGGCTTCCCGTCTTGCGGGTAGTACTTTTTCAGACAATCCGGACACAGACCGTGGGTAAACTTCGCGGTAGAATGCTGGCTGATATACAGCCTCAAGGCGGGGCGGATCTTCGAGCGCCTGGGCCGGGCCCTCCCGCGCGGTCTGAGGTCTCGCTATCCGCAGTAATTAGCCACTCCGGACACACTGATTTCAGCCGTAACGAGATGACGAGCGCCGTTGCCCTCATGCAGACTGGTCGATGCGCTGGTCAATACTGGTGCCGCAAAGGCTTATGATCGAGGCTCCCTCGACAACGTTGGCAATCAGGGAATCCTCACCCGGTAAAATCGGCCGCGATAGTTGGCGACCGCGCGATCGACGAAGCGGAAGCCCATGTCAGAGGTGGCGGTAAAATTGGTTAGATCCACCCAGTTGAGCAGATTGGTGGAACCTTGGATCGTATAGCTCGTGCCGAGATCGAGGTTGAATTCGAGCTGGAAAGAACCGTTGGTCTGCGTGATGGCGGCATTGACCACCGGAGCGCGAGGAGCCGTCATGAAGACCACATCACCGCCGCTGGCGGCGCCCACGGCATTGCTGGCGAAGGCCTGGTAATGATAAAGGGTGTTGGGACGCAAAGGCTGGAGGTAGGAGAAAAGGTTGAACGGAAGCCAACCACCACCCGCGCTGCCCACCAGCGTATTGGTTAGGCCATAGGCGGTGGTGGGGCCGAACGAAAACCAAACCATAGTGGGCGCGCCGCCGGGGTTCACGGACGCCCCTCCCAGGGCGCTGTCGGTGGTGACGCTGTTCGGTGGCAACGTGACGACGGTGGGAACCGGCGCGGGAACCCGCCCCCGGATGATGGTGAGGCTGTCGTCGCCAGCATTGGCGACGACCAAGTCGGTGGTGTGGTTCCCGTCGAGGTCGGCAGCGATGACCGACGTGGGGCGGCTGCCGACCGGCAGAGTGGAAGCCAGGACAAAGTTGCCCGCCCCGTCGTTGGTGAGCACGGTAAGCGTGTTGTCATTCTGGTTCGCGCAGATCAGGTCGGGAGCGCCATCGCCGTTGAGGTCCCGCACGGCGATCGAGACCGGCCCGGAGCCCACGGCCAGACTGGGCCAAGGCAAGACGCCGCCGTTCCCGTCGTTCTGCAGCACGGTCAGGGTGCCATAGGCCGCGTTGGCCGCGACCAACCAGGGGGCGCCCGAGCCGGAGAGATCGCCGACGGCCACAGCCACCACGCCGTTGGAATAAATACTGTCCACCAGAACGGGTGACCGGTTGGGGCTGGGTGAGAAATTACCCTGACCGTCATTGAGGAGAATCGTTAACGTATTGTCGGCCTGGTTGGCGCTGATCAGGTCCACGAAACCGTCCCCGTTGAGGTCGGCGGCCATGACGGAGCGCGGCTGTCCGCCGACCGGGAGCGGACTCCCCGGCCCGGGGGCGAACGTGCCGTCGCCTTGATTGAGCAGCACGCTGAGGGTGTTATCCGCCGCGTTGGCAGAGATCAGGTCCAGGAGCCCGTCCCCGTTAACGTCCGCCGCGACTAGCGAGAGTGGACCGCTGCCGACCGGGAGGCGCAGGGCCGCGCCCGGGAAGTTGCCATGGCCGTCATTGTGGAAAACCACCAGCGTGTTGGCCTGGCTATCGGAGCAAACCAAATCCGGAAACCCATTCCGGCGGAGATCGGCGGCCACGAGCGCGGAGGGCGAGGAAGCGGACGCGAAGGGCGGGCCAACGCTCAGCTCGGCGGAAAACATGAAGTTCCCGAGGCCGTCGTTGGTGCGCACGGTGAGGGTGTTGAATTGCCGGTTGGCGGTGATTAGGTCGAGTAGGCCGTTGCCATTGACGTCCGCAGCTACCACCACCACTGATGACCGGTCAAAGCCCTGGTAAATAGCGCTGGCAAGCCGGAATAGAGGATTATTGGTGAACAGGACCGGCGGGGGCGCCTGCACCCAGAGAGTGGCCGTGGTGGTCGCGGTGCCGGCGAGGTTGGCGATCGTCACCGTGTAGGTGCCGGAATCCGCGTCGGTGACATGATTCAACGTCAGCATGTTGCCGCCGGTCCCGGCGCGGTGCGCATCGTCGGCCGCGAGGGGGATGCCGTTCCAGCTCCAGCGGTAACTCAGGGGGCCGGTCCCCACCGCATGCACACGGAGGCTGACCGTGGCGCCGGCCAGTACGGCGGGGCTGCCTGGGGAACTCACAATGACGGGCGCCTGCGCGCCGGAAAAGATCGTCACGGTGTGATCGCCCGAGTTGGCGCTGATGAGGTTGACATCGCCATTGCGAGCCAGGTCGGCCGCCAAGACCGCGACGGGCTGATGCCCCGTGGAAAGGGTGGAGACGAGCGCAAACCCGCCCCGGCCGTTATTGGTCAAGACCGACAGCGTGTCGTCGTTATAGTTCGCGGTGATGAGATCGGTGGCGCCGTCCCCGTTGACGTCGGCGGCGACAACGCAAACCGGGCTCTGGCCCACGGCGAAGGGCGAGCCAAGCGCCGGGGTGAAGTTCCCCTGGCCGTCGCTCAGCAGCACGGTGATGGTATTATCGCCTTTATTGGCGCAAATTAGGTCAAGGAAACCATCGCCGTTGACATCGGCCGCGAGGACGCAATCCGGGCTGGGGCCTACCGGGATAAGCGCGAAGGTGGGGAACTGGCCGTGGCCGTCGTTCAGCAGCACTTCGATCGCATTTTGGTCGATATCGGCGCAGATGAGGTCGGGGTGGCCGTCGCCGTTGAGGTCCGCCGCGGTCACGGAGGCCGGCTGGCCGTGGAGCGGGACGACGAACGTGCCGGTGGAGGCGTAGTCGCGCCGGCCATCCGCCCCGAGCACGATCAGATTCGAGGCCTGGAGATTCGCGATGATCAGCGCCGGGTAGCCGGTGCCCCCGAGATCGGCGGCGACGACGGCAACGGACGTCGAGGGCAGGCCGGTGCCGGCCGACACCGGGTTGAGGCTGACGAAATGGTTGCCGCTATTGTTGGTCAAGATGGAGACGACCCCGAACGGGTTCAAGGGAGGATGATTGCTGGAAATGCAGCTTAGATCAGGATAGCCGTCGCCATTGAGGTCCGCCACGGTGATAGCCACCGGGTCGGCGGCCACTTCCAGCGGCGCGGCACCCACTAACGCGCCGGTGCCGTCGTTCAGCATCACCGTGAGTTCCGTTGGCTCGCTGGCGGTGACGAGATCGAGGTAGCCGTCGCCGTTCAGGTCCGCGGCCGCGAGCGCTACCGGTCCCCGGTCTGGAAAGGAGTGGGCAACGGAAACCGTCGCCGCCGTATAGGTAGCGGTGTAGTTGATTTTTGAGGTCAATCGGACCATGGTCGCCGCCGGGGCGGCGATGACCGAGCCGGCGAAGTCGATGGGGTCCCCCGGCGAAGTCGGCAGCCGGATGGGTGCGCAGGCGCAATCCTGGCCGTTCTCCGTGAGGGGAATCAGCCACAGGCCATTGGTAGCGCAGACGGTCCCGGCCGCCACCAGCGCGTTGCCCTCGGGCGTCCAGACCGCGCCGTGTGGGAATTGGTCCGTGGCATTCGTGAACAGGCTGAGGGGGCGGAACCCGGTCCCATCGGCTTCCACCAGGTAGAGGTTGTGTCCGGCGTCGGGCGATCCGCTGGAGCCGTCCACCAGGGCAAGCTGCTGGCCGGTTGGAGACCACGCCGGCCACGCGGCGTTGGGCACCCAGGTTATAAGGGGTTGCGGCATCAGGTTGGTCGTCGCGACGTAAACCCCAGCAGGCCCGGAGCCGTCGGTGGAGACGTATTGGAACGCGATGCCGCCGCTGGCATTGACGGCGGGCTCCTGGAAACAATTACCTTGGAGCAAGGAGGCGGCACTTGAGTCAAGGCCGAATCGCTCGATTTGACAGCCGTAATCGGACACCAGGCTGGCACTGTCGCCCATCCAGTTAAAGGCCACGATGGAGTTGCTGGCTACCACCAGCGGCCATTCGCCTCCGCTGGCGAGGTCCCGCAGCCAGAGGTTGCCGTGGTTGGCGAATGGACTGCTGTCACGGAGAAAAGCCAACAGCCGCCCGTCGGGGGAGACCCGCGGACGAGCACCCGTGGTGAGATAGGTGTCGCCGCTGCCATCCAAGTTGATGGCCCAGATGGTACCCCGTTCATGTTGGCGGCGACCATAGTAGACCACGCCGCCGGACCAGAATTGCACGAAATTGGAGTTGGTCGTCGGAATGGCGTTCGTCTGGGTAAGCTCCGGGTTTCCGCCCGCTGCGGGCGTGGTGGCGGGGCCGAGCGAATACGCGGCGAATTGGATCGCCGACCGAGTACTCCCGGCTGCGTTGACACCGTAGAATTGAATGGTCGAACTTACGGCCACTGGGAAGGGCGCCGTGTAGGCCCGCCAACTTTCCGCGCTAGACGCGCGAAAATACGCGCGATCGCCCGCGTTGCCGGTCGCCAAGGACACGGNGACTGGCGGTGTATAGGACCCCGGCGGCGGCGCGATCGTCACGGTCACTAGCGCCGGCGGGCGTGGGCCGGCATAGCTGAACAACGAGATGCAATCGCGATATTGGTTGGGGATGCCGAAACCCGAGCCGGAGGGGAGCGTCCCCAAGCTCTGGGTGGCTCGACCCGTCAAGCCGGCGATGGCGCCGCCGTCGGTCTCCGCATCCGCGCTGAGGGATCCCCCGGCAATCTGAACCTGGTCACTCCAGTCGGGGGAGTTGTACGAGGCGACGAACCCGGGGGAAGCACGGACGAAGGGTTCCTGAGAAAAAACCCAGACATTGGCCCGCGTGGCGCGAGTGGTGAGGACCGGAAGGTCGCTGAAGCTGTGCGGGAGGAAGTGCGAGCCGTCAAAGGACATGACCTGCGCGTGAGTCGAAGAGCTGCCGGGCGGGGCGTCCAAGAGAACGAAATCTCCGCCACCCAACGGCGCCGCACCGGTGAACCGTTTCCCGCCGGTGCCCATCCCGGAAGCATAGCGGTCGCCAAGGGACGCCGCACCACCGGGGCCGAGCGTGAGAACTTGGATCGCCGCGGCGAACTGGACCATCACGCCCGAACCGGCGCCGAGGTCGATCACCAACTGGATCGCATCTGAGCAGAGGATCGTCTGCGGTGGGCCGAAAGCGAACCCGCCCGTGGTCGCTTGGAGCGCCACCAGGGTGAGGTTCGACTGGCCCGGCACGTAAAAGACAAATCTCGGCAAGGGCTCCCCATTGAACGTGGCAAATACGTAGTCACTGCCGCCCGGCAGTTGGTTGGTGAGGAGGATTCCCGGCGGGCTGACAAACTGCCACAAGTGGAAGGTATCATTCGTTTCGCCGCGGACGAGTCCGGCGGCGTAGGTGGGCGTCGTGGATCCCAAGGTCAACCCGTTGCCGCGGTCGAATTCGCCGGTCTCCGGGAATTGCCGCGTTGAAGTGAGCACGCCGGCGTTCAAGCCCATCAGGTCGAGACGCTCGCTGGGCGGACCGTTGAGGGAACTGGCGGTCAAGAGACAATCATAAGTGGAGGCACCGTTTGCCAGCGGGGAGGGCAGAGCCACAAGCGTATGCGGGCCCAGACCGGCCGGTGTCAGTACCACGGGAGCGGCCGTGGGATTAGCGCCGGAGAGGTCCACCAAATTGACCTGGTTGAGCGCAGAGGGCGTCTGGACAGTTGACGGCGTCAACGGATCACTCGGGTTCCGGTGACGAACCGTCCCAGTGACGTAGGAAGTGACGGCCAGCGCATCGCGGCTGGACTGGAGCAACCTTCCGACGGCACAGCCAGTAACGGTTTCAACACCGGTGGACACCGCGGCTGACCAGGTCAGCGTGCCGTCCAATTGGCTCCGCAGCCCGACCCGCGCCATACCCGTCCCTTTGTCGAGCACGAGGATATCCACCACTCCGTCACCGTTGAAGTCCCCCGCGCAGAGAAACTCGGTTTCGGTTTCATACACGAACGGCGAAGAGGCGGCGCGGGTCTGAGGGGGAAGCGTCAAGCAGAGCGCGGCCGCCAGGGTTATGAACTTCAACCCGCGCGCGCCCGAACGAAGCCCCCGTCGGCATTGGCATTTGAATTCCATCGGTTCAACCTTATGGCGTCAGCGGTATGGTGACGCTCCCCGCCGAAATGATCTCGGAGATCTCCCGTTGGTCGTTAAAACGAACCACAAAGTATTGGTAAGCGGCGCCCCCGACCACGGGTTGCTGGTCCCGCAGATAGAGATAGTTCGTCTGGGAGATGCCCTGATTGGCATTCGTGATCGTCTCCTGGCCCTCGGCCAGCAATTTGTCGTAGAGGGTGACGATTGTGCTGGGCCGGGATTGACTCGTAGCACTGGTCAGGGAATAAGGAATACGTTCCAAGAGGGGAGTGACCTGGGTGAGGTTGGTCGAGACGGTGGCAAACACGTTATTGGCGATTTGCTGGCGATAGACCACGATGGGCAGCAAGGATTGCCCGTTGCGGGTGGGCTCTTTGGATTGGCGGTGGAACACCAGGAGATGCGGGTCCGCGAACGGAGGCGCCGCCCCACCCGCCAGCCCGATGGACGGCGCGCTCACGGTTTGATAGCACACCAACTGGTTCGCGACCACCAAGGGGTTGGTGGCGGCAAAGTCGGCGGGAGCACCGATCACCAGGGTGTCGGGCAGCGGTTGCTGAAAAACCCCGATCCGAATCGCGACCGGATAACGCTGATCCAACTGGCCCGCGTGGTTTCGCATCACGACCGCGGCGACGCGCTGGAATGGGTCCGTCTGGGTTGGGTCCAGGTCTTCGTCAAATTGGGTGACCGGCACCGGGGGCCGCGCGGGCCACGGCACCACTTGCGGCGCTGTGGGAGCGTACCAGACGAACTCCTTGGCCGGCGAGAGCTTCCCGGGATTGCCCTCCCGATCCATGGCCGCCACCGAAATTTGGTAGGTCACGCCCGGTTGCAGATCCGCCGAGAAAGTAAACTGCGGGCCGGGACCAAAATTGGCGCCGATCGGCGGCGTCAGTTGCACTTCGTCGAATTTGATCCAACGCAGCCGGTCCTTGGACAAGCCCAGGTGGCGCGCCGCCGGTTGAAACGCCTGGGGCGAAGGGGCGTCGGGCCGGAACGGAGGCAAAACCTGGAACCGGGTGGGGCGGCCGAGCAGACCGGTGGGCTGGTTGCCGCCTTGATCCGCGCGCGCGACGTAAACCCCAAAACGATAAACCCCGGCCACCGAGCAAAACCAATTCAGCGCCACTTGCGGCTCAGCCACGCTCCCGGCCGGCTTAGGCTCGGCGAGGACCGGGCGCGGCAACGCGGCGGGCTTGGCCTCCTTGCAGCCAATCAAGGCCAGCGGGCTGCCATTGCCGTTTTCGTCCAGCAACTGCACGAAATAGCAGAGTTCGGCGGCGCCGGGGGGCATCACGTTGTCGGTCCGCACCACCATCCGCCCAGGTTCGTATAAGGCGGCTCCCTGGGAGAGCAGCGTCAATGGCCCGCCGTCGGCCTGGCGGTAAAGGCGGAACTCATGCGTGCGCGGCGTGAGCGCGAAGCGGATGAAGATCGGGGCCACCGCGCCGCTGTCACCCGCGCGGGTGATGTGTTGGGGACAGTTTTCCGCCGGGAAAATCATCGGGCAGCCGCGGAACTGCGGCAGCGGGCCCAGCGCGCAGTCCGGGTAAGAAATCCAATAGGTCCGGCTGTTGGTGTCCGGGGTAGCGACCGCAACGTCCGTCCATACGCTTCCCGTGAACGCATTGGACAGACCGGTCAAGAAGCCAGGTCGATCCACTTGGATGAGCAGGGGGCCGGTGGCGTCCGGGCCGAAGCGCAGCCCCACGGTCCCATCCGGGTAGGGCTGGGCGCTGGTCGCTGGAAAGCAGTAGGCGCCGTTGGTGTTGACCAGCAACGGGTCGCTCGAACTCAAGGCGGTCAGCAGCAACTCACCCGCGAGAAAGACCATTTCCGCGCACAGACCTGGCAGCGGCGTGGCGGTGAGGTGGTAACGGGCCGCCACCGAGGTTTGGCCGTAATAGGTGCCCGCCACGCAGGTCACATCCGCGAGGTCATTGGTGCCGGAGGTGGGCAGGGAGTAGTCCGCCGAGACGGTGTCGTTGCCCGGCGCGAAATAGAGCGGACCGAGCGTCTCGACGCCACCCAGTTCGTTGGTGGCGTTGAAGATCACCCAGGCGATGCCCTGCTCCCGCCGCT
>TBL_comb47_HYPODRAFT_10001015_pt1 | contig 37036 bp, 40 predicted proteins | sample TroBogypolimnion_40_FD_10682 | JGI IMG/M metagenome (IMG submission 10682)
CAAAAGTATAGCAAAAGTATAGCAAAAGTATAGCAAAAGTATAGCAAAAGTATAGCAAAAGTATAGCAAAAGTATAGCAAAAGTATAGCAAAAGTATAGCAAAAGTATAGCAAAAGTATAGCAAAAGCATAATAAACGTAAATAATATTTTGCTATACTTTTTTTAAAAGTATATATATATATATATGTTTAAAACACGTAGAAATAGGTCTCTCTGGTCTAGACAACAACCAGGAGCACATCAACGAACGATTATGATGAATAAATGCGGTAGAAAATGTTTTTTAGGACCAAACAAAACATTTCCAATTTGTACAAAAAATACATGTAAAGTGAATAAAAAGGGGGTTCATGCAGCTTATGTTCGTGCTAGGGAATATATGACAATTAAAGGAAAAAAAAAAAGAAAAAGATCAAGAAAAGGTTCATCAAACTATAAAAAAATAGCAGACAAAGCTCATCGTATGTTTTAAAAATAAAATAAAATTGATTATAATTATACTTTGATATAAAAGTATAATTATAATATATTAAACATTTAATGTCTTTCAAAACAAACAATCAAGTTTTTATATCATCCATGACGTCATTTAAAGAATATTATACAAATTCAATTACTCTTAAAAGTATTACATTTATCGATGGTTGGGGCTGGTTTATTGATATCGAATCTAATTATCAAGAGGTTTCTCCTAATAAATATAAAAAACACATACTAAATCATTTACCAACAATAAACGAAATTCCAAGTTTAAGATCTTTTAAATCAATGGGGAATTTACTTAAAATGGACGAAGAACTAGATAAAAAAAACAAATATAAATATAAATACATAAAATGGGCTTTACATTCAGTTTGTATTTTAGGTATTATTGGAGTATTTTATAGGTCCAGTTTTTAACAACTTTAGAAGCTAGTTATAAGGCGGGTGTAAAACCATATGCCCAGTATAATTTAATTCCCCACATTGCGAAGAACCAAACAATTCACCAAGAGGATCTATGGTTTTATCAAAATAAAATGGAACACTAGTATTTGGATCAAGCGTAACTGGATCATTATTTTGACAAGGATCGCAAGGTAAATCATTACTACAAGGATGAGTCGGTGGTGTTCCTTTGGAAACAGTACAAACGTTTTTCAAATTTAATTTGGTATATTGACCCATAATTAAATTGCCTTTATTAATTGGAATAATGTTACATGTTTCTAAATTGCGAGAATAGCGTCCCAAATTATATGAATTAATAAGATCATAGCTATTGGCAATTTTAATTTTATTACAATAGGAAGGGGTTCTACAATAAGCATATTTAGCCTTTTTTCTAATTAAATAATCACTTTGATAAAGATTTTCTTTTAGAGTTCCAAAAGTAGGTTTAGCAGGTATAGGTGCAAAAGCATGTGCCATTTATATAATATGTAGATTAATAAATTACGTATAAATTATATAACAAAAATAAAAAATAATATTATGAAATACTTTATAGATTTAGATAATACCATATGTTTAACAGAAAATAGTAATTATATTAATTCTAAACCGATCGAACAACGAATTAAATACGTAAACATTTTAAAAGAACAAGGTCATCGTATAACTATTTGGACGGCAAGAGGTTCCTCAACCGGAATAGATCATAGAGAACTAACAGAAACCCAATTAAAAGAATGGAATGTCCCATATGATGAACTTATAATGGGAAAACCAAGTTATGATTGTTATATAGATGATAAATCATTTAACGTGGATAGTTTTTGGCCGGTTCCGATTGAAAAAGAAGGAGATAAAACACAAAATATAAATAAAACAAAAAAAACAGATGTAGAAATAGTTCCAAAGGGGTGGGGAAAAGAGATCATATTTGTAAATAATGATGAATATTGTGGAAAACTATTATGTTTTGAAAAGGATAAAAAATTTTCAATGCACTATCATTTAAAAAAGAAAGAAACGTGGTATGTTTCGAAGGGAAGTTTTATTTTAATATGGGTGGAAACAACCACAGGAACAACACATACCGAATATCTAAAGGTAGGAGATACAATTACAAATGAAAGAGGTGAACCACATCAATTAATAGCATTAGAAGAATCCGAAGTATTCGAAGTATCAACAAAACATTATGATGATGATAGTTTTAGAATGTGGAAAGGCGATTAAATTAATTTAAATTACACTTTTTAAACTATTAATTAAATTAAGATAACTATTGTATTATAATTTTTATCATTAAATACTTAGCTATATTACTACAAATAAATCCTGAACCACCTGTAACTAAAATCGGTTTGGGCATATAATAATATTTAAAAATAGACAATTAAATATTATTATAAATATATTATATAGTTTTTTCGAATACACAAGACAGTATATTTTCTGAATTATTAAAAGTTTCTCGTTTTCTTATAGAATCTTCAAAGTTAGATTTATGAATACATTTGTATCCATAAGATTCAAAAAATGACACTAAAGATTTTTCATTAAAATGCCATAAATGTTCATTTGGTCTTCTGTGAACCCAATTGTCAAACCACTCATCGCTAAAAAAATGACACCATGGAACTGAAATCATAATGTATTTACACTTTAACTTATCTATAATAAATATATCATTAAAATGTTCTAAACTATCAAAAAAAGTTATCACTTCAACTTCTTGATCAAAAATATTATCGGTAAAAATACATTTATCTGGCAAAGGGTATGTACTATGAAGATCACTTCCGTAACAGTTTGGAATAATTGTTGATGCTGCTTTTAAAAAACTAGCATTTCCATATCCTACATCTAAAATACTTTCTGGTATTTTATTTATAGCCCCAATTAAATTGCCTAGTCTTAAAAATGACATATAATTTGTATTTTCTCCATATTGATTATACTTATTAGAATATTTGTAATCGTAATCAATTTTTTCAACATTTTTTTGTTTTATGATTCCAAATTTAACCTCTTCATAATTACTTAATTTAATCATTTGATTATAATAATTTAAAATATTATAGTTTATAGTTTATAACTTAATTTTAAAATATATAAATTATAATATGAATGAATTATTTAAAAATAATTTAGATAACAGAGCAGAAAATAAATTAAATTGTAGTTTAGATCCCAAATCAGTTATTCAATTAGATGATAAATTAGATGAAAATATTACATATGATGATTTAAATGATGTTTTAAGTAAAATTCAAAATAATGAAAACGAATATATTATTGTTACTGGAGGAATTGGAGATTTTTTAACAATTGAATACTTTTTTTCATTAAGTCAAAAATATAATATTATTTTTATTTCAAAACAGGCAAATATTCTAAAAACTATAATGTATAATTATAAACAACCAAAAAAATATTTTTCATTGAAATTCAATTTTGATATAATTAAAAAGCCCGGATTTTGTAGCTCAGAGGAGCTATTTGAATATTTTCCCCAATTAAAAAAAATAAAAATAGTGAACATAAGTGAATATTTTTTACTTATTGAAAACATTATACAACAAAACAAAAAAATAAATATAGATGATATAATTTATAATAATAAAATTAACAATGGCATAAAAAATAAATATAATATTCCAGATAACTTTGTATTAATGTGTCCTTATACAGAAGATAATAGAATAGATTGTATAAAATGTAATGTAATTCATAAAAAAATATCAACCTGTAATTTAACAAGAAATTTTATTAATGATGATTATGATTCAATTTTAAATTTTTGTAAAAAAAGGAATTTATTTTGTTTGATTATTTCACCCATTTTAATAAATATTCCTGAAAAATATAAAATTTTTAAAATAATTAATTTATCTGGTAAAACATCTATATTTGAATCAATAGAAATATCTAAGATGTGTACTTATTATATGGGAATAGATAGTTTTTTAACAGTTTTCCTTACTAAAATAAAAAATTCTAATAATATTTACATAAAATGTAATAATAAACACGGAAGGATAAATAAAAATGTTTATTGGTATCCACATAAAAATATTAAGTTATTTGAAATAATTAAGGTTTAACTATGTTTAACTATGTTTAACTATGTTTAACTATGTTTAACTATGTTTAACTATGTTTAACTATGTTTAACTATGTGTAAATATTAATATAATTATATATATACAAATGAAAATATTAATTATAGGTGATGTAATGATTGATGTTTATTATGATTCAATGGTTACAAGAAATGCTCCTGAAGCCGATATTCCTATTTATAGTATTTTAGATAAAAATTATATTTTAGGTGGAGCATCAAATATAGCTGTTAATTTATTTAATTTAGAAAAAAATATTGAATTAATTAGTATTATTGGAAATGATGATTCCGGAGATAAAATAAAACAATTATTGGGCGAAAAAGATATCCCAAATTGTTTATTTATTGATCAAAATAGAAAAACAACTCAAAAAAATAGAATAATAAAAAATAACAAAATTGCAGTGCGTTATGATATTGAAGATACACATGATATATCAAATGAATTAGAGGAAAAAATATTTAAATATATAACAAATCAAGAAAATATTGATGCTATTATACTTTCAGATTATGATAAAGGAATGTTGACAGAATTTCTATCACAACAAATTATTCATTTTGCTAACAAGAATAACATATATACATTTGTTGATCCAAAAATAAAAAATTATTTAAAATATAAGGGATGTTTTTTATTTAAACCTAATATTAATGAAGCAATTATCATATCAAATAATAATTCTAAAAATATAGAATGTATATTTAACGATTTAAATAATAAACTAATGTGTAAAAATATACTTTTAACTTGTGGAAAAGACGGTCTATATTTAAATACTATAGATAATTATATAACACATAATAAATATATTAATCCAATAGATGTTACTGGAGCAGGTGATATTGTTTTAGCTATAATTACTTATATTTTTCTGAAAGAACATAACTTAGTATTAGCGGCAAATATTGCGAATTATATTGCTGGAAAAAGTGTTACTAAAATTGGAAATTATCAAGTTACAAATAATGATATTTTTGAATATTATTTTTTAAATGAAAATAAAATCATATATGATAATGAAAACGAAAAAATAAAATTGTTATCAAATTTAAATAAAATTGTTTTTACAAATGGTTGTTTTGATATAATACATTCAGCACATATAAAACTGTTACAATTCTCTAAAAAACAAGGAGAATTACTAGTTGTAGGATTAAATTCTGATAATTCCATAAAAAAATTAAAAGGTGAAAAAAGACCAATAAATAGTATATCAGAAAGATGTGAATTAATAATGAGTTTAAATATTGTAGACTATATTATTATTTTTGATAACGATAATCCTTATGATATATTAAAAAACTTAAAACCAAACAAAATTGTAAAAGGAGGCGATTATACAAAAGAAACAATAATAGGTTCTGAATTTTGTAATGAAGTAATATTATTTGATTATATTGAAGGTAAAAGCACAACATTAATTGTTAATAAAATTATTGAAACTTTATAATAATATTAATATATTTACTTTTTATATATATTTACTTTTTATATAATAAAAGTAAATATGTTACGAAGTGTCATCTGCTGTTTTGTAAATATATTTTAACACAAATAAATATTAATTATATATATTATATTTCGGAGATAAATAGATAATAATGGGTAAAAAATCAGCAAAAAAATGTGATAATGGAGAATTAAAAGAAGAATAATAATTGAAGGATGCTGGTTTAAAATTTTGTATATCATTATCAAAATCTTTTTTCAATATTTCAACCTCAGATGAAGAAACTTTATTTAAATCATATGTTTCAAACACATATTTTTCGCTAGGATTATGTAGCAAACTAGTAAAAAACCCTCGTTTTATCCAATAAATATTGTTGTAATCTATATACTTGTCATTTTTTATTTGTGTTAAATTTCCTACAGGAAACACATTGTATTTATTTCTATTAATATGATCTTTTTTAGATGGTATTTTATCATAATGTTTATATAATAGTAATAAACTAACAATAAGTATACATATTATAACAGATATAACAAGTAATTTAATATTCATTCTATATTATAAATAAATATTAATTTAGTCAAGTGTATTTAATGTTTAAGCCACTTTCAAAATATATATTAATAAACAACTTAAAGACAAAAATCCCTCTTTAAGCCACTTTCAAAATATATATTAATAAACAACTTAAAGACAAAAATCCCTCTTTAAGCCCCTTTCAAAATATATATTAATAAACAACTTAAAGACAAAAATCCCTCTTTAAGCCCCTTTCAAAATATATATTAATATCCCATTCAAAGGTCATAAACTGTCTGAAAACTTAAACAAAAACTATAATCCATATTATTTAAATCCAATATTCTGCCATATTCATCCAACAGCTGAACCTGTAGTTTTTGGATATCTACTGGTCCAAAATATTGTCTAGGTGTTGTTAGTAGATTGAAATTATTTTGAGATAAAACATTAAATACACTCCCTTGTAATGAAATGCGTGCTAATATATTTTTATTCAAAATTGATGACGTAAATGCTCCATAAAAACCATCGTTTACATTATTATTAAAATCATCTACAACTAAATAAATATATCTTGGGCCTATTAAATTCACGACTCCTTCTGATGGATATGTATATGCGTTTTCATAATAACCCTCACGATAACCCATCAACCATCCTAGCTTTAAGGGTAATGGAGTTTGTCTGTCTTCGTTACCATAACGATCTAACAAAAAATTAATCGAAAATATTTGTGTTCCTGTTATTGACCCAAATATCATTTTTCCACTTCCTCCTCCAGGACCCGATTTTATAGGCGTATTAATATCGACTAGACAATTTATATTCTTATAATCAGTTGTATTTGCTAAATAATTATTTATATAATTTTGTAACGCTAAATAATCATAATTACCATCAGGTATAGTAACGATTAATGGTTCTGTACCATTAATTTCTAATACAAAAGAATTATTACCAAACACTTTCGATATAACATAAAAAGTAGTTGGCATTTCCATTGCTGATAATTGTAAACTAACAACTTGTGTTAAACGTATTGGTAAATTTACATGAAAATTTGAGGCATTTGATGTATAATAATTTTCTCTAAATCTAGTATCAATATTAATATTTTGTCTTAAGATTCTTTTATTTAAAGGGTTAATTGTCCCTTGATAAAATTCACTAGGCATTGATTGTCCATAAGGCGTATTCGGTTGTTTAATAATATTTGTGCTACCAGAATTAATTGTATCTGATTTTTGTAAACTTTTATCCAAATTATACACATTTTGGTATGTTTTAGCTAGATTATCCAAGTTATTAAATGGGGTTTTATCTTTAATATAAATTATTAATGCATTTTTAACATCTCCAATAAAGCTCATAGTGTTATTTTTTGTTGAAGATAAAATACTTTTATCACTTAATATGTTTTGTCTCATTTTTGTTTCTTGCATTTCAACTATCGATTCATCATAATTTAAGGGGAGTTCAAATAAATCTTCTAGTTCTTTTGTTGTGTAGTTCTTAATATTTAAATCAAAATTGGAATTCATTAGTATATATACTAATATGAATAATTTTAGATATTAATCCAAAATAATAATATAAATAAAATTGATTGTAAAAAATAGTTAAACAAATAACTACATAATATTACAATGGAATTTTCTACAGAACAACAATTATCATATAATAAATATATTGAAGGAAATAATATATTTATTACTGGTCCCGGAGGAACAGGAAAAACCGCGTTAATTCGTCAAATTCAAAAAGACGCGTATAAAAAATGTATCGATATTCAAGTATGCGCTTTAACCGGTTGTGCCGCTGTTTTGTTAGAATGTAAAGCAAAAACAGTTCATTCTTGGGCTGGAATTGGATTAGGTAATGGCACAATTTCACAAATAGTTACAAAAATAATGAAAAATAGATATTTAAAAGCAACATGGAAAGGCACTGATATTTTAATTGTTGATGAAGTATCGATGATGTCACAAAAATTGTTTGAGCTATTGGACTCAATAGGAAAGGCCGTAAGAAGAAATCCTAGGCCGTTTGGAGGAATGCAAGTGATATTTTCAGGCGACTTTTATCAATTACCTCCAGTTGGTAACAAAGACGAACCAGAAACAACAAAGTTCTGTTTTGAATCTGAATTATGGTTTCAAACTTTTAGCCTAGAAAATCACGTAAATATGAATAAAATTTTCAGACAAAGTGATCCGATTTATCAACGCATTTTGAATCAAATTCGTGAAGGGCGCTTAAAGCGATCTTCTAATGAAGCACTCCTACTTAATGTAGGGAGGGAAATTTCGACGGACAGTTTAATACGTCCTACTAAATTGTTCCCTACACGAAATAAGGTGGATTATATTAACGTTAACGAAATGAATAATCTTAAAACGAAAGAATATGAATTTAAGGTTAAATATCATGTGGATTTAGAAATGAGCGCGTCAGAAAGAACAATCAGACTTGGATTTAGTAAAGAGCAAATTCAAACGGAATTGATGTATATACAGGGGAATTTGCGATGCGATGAAGTCGTTAAACTTAAAATTGGAGCGCAAGTTATGTGTATTGTTAATATTCAACTTGATAATGGAGATATTTTATGTAACGGGGCACAAGGAATTGTTGTAGATATTTCAATTCAAGGATTTCCTATTGTTAAATATAAAAACGGGTATCAAATGACTATGAATCCACACACGTGGCCTAGTGAACTTATTCCTGGTATAGGTGTTTCTCAAGTTCCGCTCATATTGGCGTGGGCTTTAACCATTCATAAAGCACAAGGTTCTACCTTGGACATAGCTGAAGTTGATGCAGGATCAGGTATATTTGAATGTGGCCAAACATATGTCGCTTTATCGAGAGTCAAAAGCTTGGAGGGTCTTTATTTAAGTTCGTTTGATGCGAAACGTATAAGAATCAATAAAAAAGTTCAAGAATTTTATGAGATTTTAGAAAAAGAAGATGCGAAAAAGAGAACTACTGAAGAAACTAATAAAAGAGAAATAGAAAAATTACCTGAAGCATATGCTGAAGCAATTATAATACCTATTGTTATACCAGAAGCAACGCTTATTACAGAAGCCATACCAATTATAGAAGCGATTAGTGAAAATCCAGATTTTAGTCAATTTGAGTATTAAAAAATAATAATTAAATACAAATTGTAAAATAGTAATTGTTTTTTTACTAAACTTAAATTGTTAAATAAAATATAACTATATATTAGATATGAGTATAGATATAACAAAATTAAGAGAATATGTTAATGACTTAATACAAAAACACTTGCCATCAAAATCTAATGAAAAATCTGAATTTGGCGAAGTTTTTACGCCAATATCAATGATTGAGACTCTTTTTGAAAGATTTCCAAAAAATATATGGAATAATTCTGAAAATAAATGGTTAGATCCTTGCGGAGGAATAGGTAATTTCCCTCTACTATTATTTTTTTGGTTGATGAATGGATTAAAAAATAAAATACCGAATGATACCAAACGTTCCAAACACATAATTGAAAAAATGATTTATATTACAGAAATAAATCCTACTAACGTATCTGTATGTAAAAAAATATTTAAAACTCTTTGTCCAACTGCTCAATTAAATATTAATTGTGGAGATTTTTTAAAATTTGAACCTGAAAAATTAAAGTGGCCAACAAAGTTCAATTGTATCATTGGAAACCCTCCTTATAATATTGGAGGAACCGGTCTTGAAGGAATAAAAAGAACTCATATAATTTTTACAGAAAACTCGTTAAAATTACTCTCTAAGGATGGATATTTATCATTTATTTGTCCTCCATCGTATCGCGAAACAGGTTCCCCTATGAATAAACTTTTTAAAAATGCTAAAGGCCATTTTATTTTTATTAAAATTTATGGAGCACAAGAAACCAATAAATTATTTCATATTCAGGGAAGAGTGGATGGATTTATATATCAATCAGACACAAAAGGTTCAACTGTTATAGATGATGAATATGGAATTATTACAAACGGAATTGTTCTTAATCTCGATAAGCATATTCCAAATTTTGGATTCACGATATTTCAAAAACTTTACAATAAAGTAGACAAATTAGGACATGTTGAGGCTTTTAGAAACACCGAAATGTCATCTATTAAATCTAATACTTTTGGTTGTAATGGGAAAAACAAAGTTCTTCATCTTATTGTTGAAAAAGGAAAAAGGGTATTCAGAACTGTAAAAAAACATAGCTTAGCTTCATCTAAAAAATTACTTATTAACGGTTTAGGTGTTCCATATGTTTATTATGATTCAAAAGGAGCATATGGTCCATCACAATCTCCTATTATTGTTATTAAACCATCAAAAAATATTGTAGATTTAGTTAAAAGTGATTTTTTTTCATTTATTGCGTGGGGATTAAGATTAACCGGAAATAATAATTTGCCATATTTATTTAATGCTATTCCAAATATTAGCAAAGAACATAACCAATTTAAAACAATGGAGCAAATTAAACATAGTTTTGAACTAACAAACGAAGAAGTAAAGTTTATACAAAATAATTTTCACGCATATAAATACGAAGATAAAGATATTTTTGAAAAATGTGGAAAAAATACTCAAAAACAATTGTCAAGTTCAAAAACCAAGACAAGAAAACAAAAAAAATAATTAAAATTACAATTATTAATACTTTAACAATACGATACTTTAACGATACAATAATATAATACTTTAACGATACGTTAACGATACGTTGTAGGGTTCGTTTCAATACCTACCTTAGCAAAGCACACTTCTCTAGCATCTATAAATCTTTGTTTTTTTCGTTCGGAACAATTTGAACGCATTACCGGATAATATTTGTTGTTTATTGGATTACATATTCTATTGACAGATTGCTGTCGGTCGCAAGTTTTTGGAAGCTGAAAATCCTGATCCAACCCTTTTTTCTCACAACGCCTCCTGATTGAATTAAGGAAGTTGTGAATATGTATATGTTTTTTACAATGCTTACAAGGTAGCATTACTTTACCTGTAATTCTAATAACTTCGGCAATTATCGTATAATCATTTATTTGTTTTATTTCATCGGCTGTGTATGAATCTTGTTCTATAATAAGAACAAGTTCTACTTGGCGATTGCGTCGGCGCCTAGCTACAATAGGAGCTACTAGGTCTGGGTCTTTAGGATCTACTACAGGATCTACTACAGGATCTACTACAGGATCTACTGGAGGATCTACTGGAGGATCTACTACAGGATCTACTGGAGGATCTATTGGAGTATCTATTGGAGGATCTACTACAGGATCTACTACAGGATCTACTTGATGATTTTCCAGTAGTCTAAGTAAACGCTCATTTTGCGCTAAAATTTGCTGACACAATTCTTGATTAAAGATTGACATTATTGAATAATAGTAATTTGATATAGGTTGAATACAAACATTATCTACAAAAAAAGTATTTCAATTTTTTTTATTTGTATATAAAACAGGGTAACTAACAATTATCAAGCCAATAAGGCAATTAGTCAATAAGGCAATTAGCCAATAAGGCAATTAGTCAATAAGGCAATTAGCCAATAAGGCAATTAGTCAATAAGGCAATTAGCCAATAAGGCAATTAGCCAATAAGGCAATTAGCCAATAAGGCAATTAGCCAATAAGGCAATTAGCCAATGTATACAATAAAAAAATTGTTAGTTACAATATATTACATTACAATACGGCTATCTAGTACGAATATATAATATTACTTTTTATCGTTATTATTTTACCAGAGGACTTGTTCAAAAGGGAGCCCTTCCTCTTTTTCCTCTTCTTCATCATCTGATACTACATGAATTCCTTTTTTTGCCATTTTATTTTCGTCTTCGTCTTCGTCTCCTTCTTCTTCATATTCGTCATCCGAAACTACGTGCATAATAAATCCTTCGTCCTCGTTCATTACGTGTATATCCGGGTCTGATTCCGAATAATTATCCAAGTCATAATGATATTCATTATAGTATTCGCCTGTATCCGACAATTTCGATATACATATTAGTCGCATCTCGGGATAAGATGGGCAATCGGGATAAGATGGACAATCGGGATAAGATGGACAATCGGGATAAGATGGGCAATCGGGATAAGATGGGCAATCGGGATAAGATAAGCAATCGGGATAAGATGGGCAATCGAAATGTTCGCGTTCTAAACATTCTAATGTAATATTATCTTTGTTACGAAGCCATTTTAAAGGAATAGGACATAGTGATTTAACAACCGCAGTTTCTCTTCTCTCTAACTCTAGATCAATCCAAGCAAATCTTTCAATTAACAAAGGATGAGTGAGCCCAGGCGGTCCGGTAGTAGAATCCATTATATAAGTAATATTATGGAGCGCGACGTAAGTAGAAGGATTCATAATAGTCTCCGAATCAAAGTTATTAAAGAGGTTCATTGTTATAAATTAAAATTGGTAAAACTTAAAGTTAGTATATACGGTGGAATTATACCTACTTATTTATGTATAATAATATTTCAATTTTTTTATTTTAGGCTTAAATGGTTAATCTCAAAAAATAAATTTTGACTACATTAAACTTAATATAAAAAAATAGTTGATTATATTTTATTACATTACATTACACATAAGTACTACTATATACTACGATTACACGCAAATTTATTTAGAACTTTATTCCATCGTAATTAGTGCGATCACGGACTCGATGATCTCCATATATTCTTTGTTATTTCTCAACTTTCGCTCTTTTTCCTTTTCATACGCAAGTTTTTGTGCCTGCTCTCGTCTTATATTCTTCAGTATACTAGTATGCAAATGTTCAATTTGCGCCGTCCATTCTCGCTGTTTATCCCTCGTACTTTGTATGAGTTTAGCTAGAGCGATCTTATTATTATCATTATATTCAGATACATCTATTCCGTCATAGGGGTCCTCCTTATCTTGCTCCTTATCTTGCGCCTGTGTTCTTTCATTTTTTATGAGTTTGGCTAGAAATGCCTTATCTTCATTATTAAAATCAGAAACATCTATTCCGTCATAGATGTCTTGCTCCCGACTTACGTCTTTCTCCCGACTTACATCTTGCTCCCGACTTACATCTTGCTCCCGACTTACGATTGAGTTGAATGCTGACATTGTTATTGGATAATGTGTTTACTGGTTAATATACCTTTTCCAAGAATGTAAAAAAGAATTTCAATTTTTTTATTTTGCGTGTATAAAATAAAAAATTGAAATTCTTTTTTACATTCTTGGAAAAGGTATTCTAACCCAGTCATTAAATTCTTAAGAACAATGTTGTCAATCAATAACGAAGTCAATAACGAAGTCAATAACGAAGTCAATAACGAAGTCAATAACGAAGTCAATAACGAAGTAAAAGAGGATAAGAGAGTTATAAGCGAAGAAGAGACGAAACTAAGAAGTCATATTATGGCTATCCCAGACGAAGTATTTAATGTTATAAAATCATATGTATTAGATCCATATGATGGCACAGATGTATCGAAGTTTACAGAACAAGAGAAGGAAGACGAGATTCAAGCCGCAAAACTCCAAAGAGAATGGAAAAGAGCAAAATCTAGAGTAGCAGCTGCAAGAACACTCGAAGATGCCGCAGAAAGAGCACAGTTAGAGTTTTATTTATACGTAGAACGTCGTAATACCATTGGAGAAAAGGCTGCCCACGATAAAGCATCTAGTCATAAAATCGCATATGATAACGCTGTCCATAATATGTCTATCCGTAATAAGGAAGATGCGAAGATGTTCGCATCTGATCATAAACAGAGACAACGTAATATGGCTCGTTGTAGGGTTAAATGTGAGAATTCAAAAATAGTTAAATGGACGTATTGACAATTATGTATTGACAAGTATGTATTGATAAGTATGTATTAATAAGTATTATATTGTAATAATAAAAAACAGTTTTTTTTATCATTATTTACTCTTTTTAAAAACCTTTCTAGATTTACCCTTTTTTAAACCCTTTCTTGATTTACCCTTTCTTGATTTTAATTTTGACTCGCCTCTTAAAATAGAACCTTGATTTTTAAATATTCCTGATTGGTTACCTATAATACCTGATTGGTTACCTATAATACCTGATTGGTTACCTATAATATTTCCTTGATTATCTAAAATATTTCCTTGATTATCTAATACATATCCTTGATTATTTAAAATAGAACCTTGATTACCTAAAAGACTTTTTTGGTTTTTAAATATGCCTTTTTGGTTACCTAAAATATGTCCTTGATTACCTAAAAGACTGTCTTGATTTTTAAATATACCTTTTTGGTTACCTATAATATTTCCTTGATTTCCTAAAACATAACCTTCTTTTCCTAAAATTGAACCTTGATTTTGTATTATTTTCCCAGTTTTTGATATAATTGTTGAACCTTGTTTTGATTCTAATATTATTTGTCTTTTTGCAATATTTTCTTGATTTATAGCACTTTGATCAAGTTTTTTAATAATAATTTCATTTTGCTTTTTTGTCTGAATTGAAAGACTTTTAAGATTTTTTGCTAATTGAGAACATACATTAGCTTTTGTTGACATTATATAATAGTATTATAATATAATGTTATACTTAAAATATTAATTTATTTTTATAACGCATTAAAAAATGTTATCATTAACGAAATCACAGTTACTAAAACTTTTGACTTACTGTGTGTATATTATATATGATGGTTCATACAAATATAGTATGCTAAAATCCGATATTCTGAGAGACACAACAAAAACAAAAACCGATATGAACAATACAGAAATAATAATTATTATGATAAACGCATATTTATAGTCGGTTCCTGCGACCTAAATACGCAGCCGACGATGTTCCGACCATTCCATACGCAGTATGCGGCTTATAAATAAATGTTCCTTTGCTTTGAGTGTAACATAGGGTATTGGAACAACCATTATATTGTTTATTATACGGAAGCAACACCGTATCAAACATTGTTATATAATTAGAAGAACGATGTAACAAATTTTGCGAATAAGCGGTAACATTACTATTTGATGAATTTTGTAATATTGATCCATTAAATATATTAGTAACTGGCATTATACTATTGGTTAATATTATTTTATATTAACCAGTAACTAGTAACTAACAAAATATTATTTATTAAAATATTTATGCTACTTTTTTACCACACGCACTACATCCAGCTTTTGCTTTATAAACACGATCAATCATAGGTGCGTTTAATGCAACAGGTCTAGGTTTTACTATAGGCTGTTTTACTATAGGCTGTTTAGCTATATTTGCGCCTAAATTATTATACTTTTTAGGAGGTAAATATCCAGTACTATTAAACGACATTTTGAAACGATCCATATATTTATTACAAATATTATAATTTTATTTTGTTTTAATTTTGTAAAAAATATTTAAAGAAGTTCAGTTCCTGCTAAACCAGACAAAATATTACAATAAAAAGTGGTTGTTCCGTTAATAAGCTCATCAATAGTATTTGATGAATATTGATTAGCTAATATTACTTCTTCTATTGGAGGTTCGTATGGGTCACAATTACAATCAACATAAATGGTTAGTGTGCTTTCTGATGTTTGTAATATTTGTCCATCATCTACAAATTGAATTATATATATGCCATTTATAATATCAATTATTTGTGCTTTATATAAAATAGAATTTATTACATCTTTCTTGGCCCATACAAAATCCCCAATATTAAACTTATATGTTATAGATAATATTATATCTTGTATAGCACTTGATGTTGATCCATAAATTAGCGTATCTGCTACTAAATTATCTGCTACTAAATTATCTGTAATATCAGGACAATCACAATTATTAATAATTCCTGTTTTAATTATCTTTCCACCATAAACAGGATATGCTTTATTAAATGGAATTGGATCCCCATAATTTGGAGGAATAACACCTCTTCTAAGCACAGATTTGCCTTTTAGTCTTAACAAACGTCTCTCATATGAATTATGTTTAATATCAACGCCTATTCCTCCAGGAGACATCGCACCAGGCCTATCTCTCGTAATTGAATGTTTTGTGCTACTAGAATGATATGATGACCCTGATGCTACTTTAGTTAATTGATTTGCAGGGCTTGCTCTATCGCTCATTTGATTCCAATTAACACCAGGCGGAGCATAATATGGGGTTCCTGCTTGTTCTATTAATTGATATTTTGTTAATGGTTTTTGATATCCGGATAACCCTGCTAAATTCATCGTGTATAAGGATGATTGAACTCTAACTGTTTTTTGTATTAATTTTTGTCTTTGATATTGAGAGGCAGGATCATTAGATGCTAAATTATGATTACATCCTCTGCAACTGCGAATTTCGCTTGGCAAACCGTTAACTTGTGTGCTGCCATTTTGTGTTTGATAAATATCAACTGGGTTTTGATAAAATAAAACAGGGGATAATATATTAACTCTTGTATCGCTCATTTATATAATTTATTATTATTATATTATTATATTATTAAAAAATTGATTCAATAGTTTATAATTTATAATAACACATATATAATGATGGAATTTTCACAAAAAAACGAAAAAAACGATACATGTAAATTATGCTGTAATGTTTGTCATAAAGCATATACTAGAAAATCCTCATTAGATAAACATAAAATCCTTTGTGATTTTAAAATGAAGACAAAACGGGAACATCAAATTGAAATTGAGGAACTGGCAGATATCCCTAATCATCACCAATTGGTTAAAATAGTCCAAGAATTGACATTAAAAATGATAAAAATGGAAGAACAAATGGAAGAAATGAAATTTTGGGTTGATAAAAAGAAACGAAAGGTAAATGTGGTAGGTTGGTTAAATACAAATATAGTTCCAACAATCGGATTTTTAGAATGGATTAATATATCCGTTGTTGTTAAACCAGAACATTTTAAAAATTTAATGGAGAATTCGTTATTTCACACTATTCAACAAGTATTTGAACATAATTTATGCGAGAAAATCGATTTTATATACCCAATTAAATGCTTTACACAAAAACAAGGAAATTTCTATATTTGTGAAAATAAATACGACGGTTCTCCAGAATGGAGGCAATTAGTATTAACAGATATGGTATTAATTCTAAAAACAATTCAAAGGGGATTGATTAAACAACTAACAAACTGGAAAAAAGAGAATAAGCAACTATTTGACGATAATGATAAAGTTTCTATATTATTCAACAAAGCAGTAATTAAATTAATGGATATTAGTTTTACACAAGACGCAACGTTAAGCAGAATAAAAAATAATTTGTATAGTTATTTAAAAACCGAATTAAATATTATTGATCAGCAATTAGAATTTTAAAACCATTATATAATTTATTTTTATTTTTATATACGTATATTAATGAATTATCAAAATACAGATCCTAACAAAATAAATGATGATACGCCAACTATATACGGAGAACCAACCGTAGTTGGATTTGAACATATATATGAAGATATTGATAATTTAAGAAATATGCCAGTAGATACAAAAGAACAGGTTACAAATGTTTTTAACACAGGTAACCACATTATTTCACAATTAAAAAATAAACAAAACTATAAAGATTTGTATGAATTTTGTATTACAACAATTCATAATATAGAGGCTAAATTAATAGAATCCCCCAAAATTATTTTTGGAGTTACACCTACGCCTGAAGATCTAATGAAAGCTGCAACACCATATATTGAAATCTTAAAAAAATCACTATTAATGCCTGGATTTAAAAATAATGATTATAAGCGATATATTAAAATAGAAAATGCCCTTAATAAGTATAAGAATTTGGAAATCGAAATATTATTAACTAACTCAAATCAGTTTAAAGAAAAAAATAGAATTACTAACTTACATAAAGAACTTCTGATTGAAAAAGGAGGAAGAACATTGAAAAATAAAAGAACATTTAAACATAAAAGAACATTTAAACATAAAAGAACATTGAAAAATAAAAGAACATTTAAACATAAAAGAACATTGAAACATAAAAGAACATTGAAACATAAAAGAACATTGAAAAATAGAAGAACCTTAAAAAATAAAAGAACATAAACAATGAAATTGTGAATAATCTTTGTGTAGTTTTACACAGACAAGAAACTAGGTTCAGCTGCCAAACCGCAAATCCCGATATCATTTGTGGATGATGTTTTCTTAATACGAACATACCCTTGTTCTCCCCATGAGTCAGCCCAAGAATTACGTACAATCCAATAATCAATGCCATTTTCACTTCCATAACCAACTATTTCCACCGCGTGGTCGAGTGATGTGCCACAATCGGCGGAATCTAAAATACCACCAGAGTATGATTGAAAATAACGAGTATCTGCTTCAATAGCAATAGAAACGGGTTGCTTTGATACAGCAATCATTAATGAAGTTTGATCTTTAGGAGTTACATCATAACAATTTGAAAATTTAACTGGAGAATCAGTGCATTGTTGACACGTTCCAGAAGTTTTTGTAACACCCGCTTTATATGGATACGATGATTCGGAACATTGTCCATTATTAATCATATACTTAAATGCGGAGTCTGGTTGCCCGCCATTACATCCCATATTAAAATATCCAACACCAGTAGCGCAATCAACCAAAAATTCTTCTGATAAATCTAGTAATTGACCAGATGAAATCGCCCAAACAGATTCAGCATTAGCGGTAGTAGCAAATGCCCAACAAGAACCACATTGTCCTTGATCTCTGACTGAATTTACTACGCCTTTAGCGCGCCAATCCATTGAATCGGGAACATTTGAAGCTAAAGATGAAAAAGACTTGCATCCATAAGATCCAACTTCAGTCTTCAATTCGCCAGCAGACTTAAACCCTCCAATATATTGATCCTTAAACTCTTCAGGAGTTAAATCCGTGAATTGATTTACACCCATAGTGAAATTTTGATTAATATCAGCATTATGTGTACGGATACTAACAAAATTATGTCTAAATATAGAAAAACGAGTCTCTAATTCTTGAATAGTAGAATAATGCTTGCTAAATCGTTCTTGAAAATTAGTGAATTCTTGCCAATGAACTGATTCATCCTGTTCCAAATCAATAGATCCTCTCAAATTAATCTGACCAAAAACACTAAAACTAACACTAACAAAAAGTGAAATCAATAACATAAGTTGCATTATATATATATTACAATACAATAAATCTTTATTATGTTTAAAAAAATATTATTATTAGTATTTAATATGACAGATATTTTTGATTTAATTCATTATATTATTGGATTATTAATTGTTGGATTTTTAGTTTGGGTTTTAATTCAAATACATAACTATTTTAGTAAAGATAATATTGTGATTATGCCTTTAATTGATAAAATGCTGTAATTGATAAAATGCTTTAGTTAAAAATATTACTATCGTAAATATATTTTTCAATAATATTACCGATTATACACAAACAGTTTCCGATATGTAGTGTAAATTCAGACGGAATAATTAATTTAAAAAGCTTATCGCGAAAAATGTATTTTTTGTTAGTTTTATTATAATTACCAATAGTTTTTAGAAATTCTTTTGTAAATTCTTGACAATTATTTTTATATAGATTCCAATTAAAAAATATTTCATTTCCAACCCTTTGTTGTGTAGTTTTGAGTATAGAATTTAAAGTTAAATATTTATTAATTAAATGTTTATTATTTAATTTTATTGTTTTAATATCTTGTAAATTATTAATTAAAAAATTTTCACAAATATTTATACTGTTATTTTTTTCGATTAATAACAATTTTCTTAATCCATTGCTAAGTTTAATCTCACAAACTAACAAAATATGATATGGTAGATTATCAGGCGATTCATTTATTAGTTTTTCATAATTGTATAATGTAAATACGTTTAAAAAAAATGTAACCATTTTACTAAATGGTTGCCTAACTAGATATATTTTTGTTAGTTTATGATCTCCATAAGTGTCTAATAGTTTCTGACTTTTTTTATTATATTGGTAAAACAGAATGTTAGTATTATCTATACCCATTTTTAACACTTTTAAAACAAAATAACTGCTAACTATAAATATTATAAAACTAACAACAACAAAAATAACCGAAAAAAATATTATATATTGTATATTAGGCAGAATAGCCTTATTTATTAGTCCATTAACATTAATATTATAGTTTAAAAAATCCATATAATATTAATGTATTAAATAATCCCTAATTTTTTACTTAATTTACAAAATAAGTTTGAATAAATTCTTCAACCGACATAATGGGGACATTTAATTTTCTGGCTTCCTCAGCCTTTCCCGTATCTTCGTCTTTATTTTTAGCTATAACTAAGAATGTGTTTTTAGATATACTAGAACTTTGTTTTGCTCCTACATTTTTTAAAAATTCAATAACAGTGTTATCTCGTGTTCCAGTTAGCACAATTGATTTATCAAATAAAGGATGTGTTTGATCTATATTTTTTTTAACAGCTGTTTCATATAATTTATCTTCTAAATCACATTCAGATAAGAAGTCCTTAAAATCAGATATTTTATAAACAAATGCTTCAGCAGATTTATTAGCCATTCCTTTAACTGAAGTAACAGCACTTATTTTTTCATCATCAGATTCGTCAGATATAAGAATATCCGGAAGTTCAGTAAGAACAATCTCCATTTTTTTCTCACTGAATCCACGTCCAAATATATTAGATGCAGCCATTAATTCAATAATAGATGCTTCTTTTAGTTTCTCTTTAATTCCAGTATAAATTTTATTTGACAGTTTACCCTTAAATCCTTCAACCGTTAAAAAGTCTTGTTCCGACATATTAATAATTTCAGGAACTGTTGAAAATCCTGATTTAATAAGCCTTGAAATGTTTCCAGAGCTTAATCCTTCAACTCCAATTCCTTTAAAGAACATAGTAATATTTTTTTCTTTTACTGTTGGGTCATCTGTAATATTTTCAAGCATAACATCGACGTGTGTATCATTCCATTTAAAAGGAACAGAAGGCATTTTAGCTTCTTCCGCAGGAACAGTTACTGCTTTAATATACGGAATAACATCTCCACTTCTAATAAGCTCAATGATAGCGCCGATTCCGATTTTGTTATCCTTAATAAACGCACCATTGAAACCAGTAGCAAATTCAATAGTAACTCCACCTAGATGAATTGGTTCTATTTTTACTCTAGGTTTTAAATATCCATCTTTGCTAGGAGTCCAAATAACATCAACCACCTTTGCTTCGGCGATTTGATCAGATAATACCATTTTGAATGCGAAAGCGTGGTCAGGATTTCCAGATTTACGAGGATATATAGCATCGTTCGTAACAATAACACCATCAATTTCGTAAATATATGATTTTCTCCAGTCAATAAGTGTTGCCGATAACATTTCATTTGATAATGTATTAGTAACTTGATATAAAACGCGTTCGACATCAATGGTTCCTAGAAACTCCATCTGTTCAGACGGTTTTTGTTGTGGAACAATAACTTCGTATGCTACAAAATGAAGATCCACAATTGTATCGCTGATATGTTTGTGATTAATAATTCCAGCAACCATATTTCTAGGATTAGCAAACGTGGATTGATATTTTTTTAAAAACACATCCTTCAAAATAATAAATTCGCCACGAATAACAACCCCTTTAGTTTTAGGTAAGCGAAGAAATGGAATAAGATGACTGACGTCTTGTCCGACTTTGCCATTTCCTCTTGTGTAAAGTTTCGGTTTATCACCTTCCGTTGTATATAGTCCACTGACTCCATCAAGCTTACATGATAATACATATGGACCTTTAAATTTCATAGACCATGTAGTTAAAATTCCAGTATCGGGTTTAATTTTATCCATAGAGGCCATTTCATAAGGCAATTTAACTTTATTTCGCTCAACATCTGCTCCGATCTCTCCAATAACAGCATTAGTTGGGTATTTATTTTCAATAAATTCTTTAACAATGTCGTATTGATTATCGGTCATAACCGGAGCATCGTTATAATATTTGGAATTAGAAGTCCGGATAATATCATTAAGTTGTTTTTCATTAAGTTGTTCAAGGACGGAGATGCCATTGTGTTTAAAATTGTCAATTGTTTGTAAAACGGCATGGTTATTATCTTTTATTTCATTACTTAATTCGTCGACTATTTCCAACTCTACGTGCTGTTTCTTTTTTTTGAGTGTCGTGTTTTTCTTGACTGGTGTTATAACATGGGATATTAAAGATATATGATCATTTTCTTTAGAAGCAGGAGACGCCTCACCTACATCCTTTACAGCCCGACCATCTCGCCGCTCCACAGGCGTCTTAAATTGTAGCCCTAAGAAATCAAATATGTCTTTCTCCGTTACAAATGATTTACTAACTTTTTCGCCCTTTTTTTTGTTTTCTAATTTATATATCCCATGTTCATTAAATGTGTAACCTTTATTTAAACTATATTGCCTCATTACTGTATTGAATATTTTTGATCCAGTGAAATATAATATCGCAAACGCAAACTCGTCTGATGGAGCATACAAGAAATCAATACGACGCGCGACACTGTCTTTTTGCTTTGGTAACTTTGCTATAACCAAAGTTTTCGACGAACCACGAGATAACACTTCCAAAATTATGCCTTCTTTTAATAATTGATCGATAAATGCTTTATACACAGCGCCTGTAGAGCCTGTTATAATTACATCTATATCCCCTGATTCGGCAGCTCCTCTTCTATAGGACCCAACAATCTCAAATTTAGCATTTGTATTACCATTCGTTAAACCATTTACAACTTTCTCGAAATTGTCTCTGAACATTTTCTCATATTCTTCTATTTCGGATCTCGGAATTCTTTTTTGAATTTGCTCATAATATTTTAATCCTACTTTTTGCACATCATTTAGCAATTCGTCTTGCCTATCTCTTAATTCATCAATTGTGGTAATACCCGCATCAACTAATTCTTTGGATTTTTTGGGACCTACACCATATATATCTCCCAAAATATTGATTGGATTTGTTTTCTCTTTTTCCAAAACACGTAATGTTCCTGTTTTTACATATTCGTCTAACTTATCCATTATTGTTGAACCTATTCCTGGTTTACCTTGCAGCTGACTTGTAGTATATATATCCTCTGGATAAGACATAATAGTTTCTTGTGCCTTTTGATAAGCACGTGCTCTAAATGGCTCTCCTTGTTTTAACATTATATTATTCAGTTTTTCCATTAACTCAATAAATTCTTCATTATATCTTTTTTGCTTATTTTCTGATGAATTGTCCATTATTTCTAATTCAATTGGTATCTTTAAACTTCTTTTTGTTAAGTTATTCTTTTTTTTAATTTTGGGTTCAATTTTTTCTTCAATTATTTTTATTGGCTCTTCTACAATCTTAAATTCAATATTGTTTTTGTTTTTTTTTGTTCTTTTCATTTTTTTAGCCTTTTTTATTTGCGATAATTTATATTTAACATTATCTATTTCTTCTTTTGTAAAACATCCTGGACCTAAAAATCTATATTTTTTTGTTCCGTTTTTACATCTTTTAATACTTTTTATTGATGACGATGTTTTTAATGTTATAGGACTTTCTTCCACAATTATTAATTCGGGTTTTGCTTTTTTAGTTTTAGTTTTTTTTAAAGGCATCATAGTTATATTATTCATATATTTAAATGTTATTTTTATCTTTTTGAAAAATTAAACAATTTATTCAAATTTCCTGAATTTCCGGATGATATATTTATGTTTGATGTGGGCATTAATAATTTACGTGATTTCATTTCTCTTATTCTTTGACTTTGAATAAAATTTTCTAATACTTTTTTTTTATATTCTTGTGCAGTCATCGGTCTTTTAATTTCATTTTGTGGACGTAATTCTTCTTTAAATAATTTGTTGTAAATATAACTATTTTGTGGAATATTTGGTTGGTTTTGTTGTTGATATTGATATTGATTTTGCTGTTGTTGATGTTGATTTTGCTGTTGGTTTTGCTGTTGATTATTATCCATTAAATGTAATTTACCATTTGCTACAAACATACCCATTTTAGACATTATATCTTCATATGAAATTTTAGGAATTTCTCTTGGTCTTATAATGTTAGCATTTTCTGTCGTAATAACTTTATTTATTGGTTCCTCAAATTGAACACCTTTTTTAAAAACATTAATTGTAGCCATATTTTCTGGTATATTATTAAATGAAGATTTAAACGATTCTTTTTCGTTTGGTTCAAAATCTCTAATATTTAACTGCATATAACAATAAATAATATTTTATTATTTATAATTTTACTCAAAAATATATACTTTAATTATAATGGCCACCCATATACAAAATTATGGTTTTACCAAAACTTATATAAAAGATAATAATAATAATTTACAAAATGAAGTTAAATGGATAGGTGATTATGATGGAGATAAAGCTAATATTCAATTAGATATTAATGACAATGGCGACAAAAAACTTGTTAGTATACAGTTAGATAATAATGATATAATGAATCTATTAGGAATTCAACCTATTAAAAAGTCATTAGAAGCCCGATTAACGAACGATTTTCTAAATACATCAATTACTTTAGAAGGCGCATTAATTAAAAGAAAAACACGTAGACATTATAAAAAGCTTAATAGTCATAAACTTAATAGTCATAAACTTAATAGTCATAAACTTAATAGTCGTAAACTTAAATACAAATATCATCATAAAATATAATATAATACAGTTAATAATATATCTTTTATTATATTGTTGTTATTAGAATTCTTCATTAGATTAAGAAAAAATTAAGAAATATTTAACTCTTAATATAATAAATGTCTACTTTTAGAAGATACGGTGGTTTAAATTATTCAGCAAATAATAACATCACTAAAAGCTATATTTCTAATTCTGAACAAACAAATATTAATAATTTTTCTGGGCAAAAAAATTCTAAGGAAGTGTTTGCGAGTCATATTGATATGAGTGGCAATTCTATTTTACACACTGGTTGTGTTTATTTTCAAGACGGAACTGTAATGTGTACTGCTTCAAATTCAGGGTCACAAGGCCCTCAAGGGTCACAAGGGGCTCAAGGGGCTCAAGGGGCACAAGGTTCAGGGTCACAAGGGGCAAAAGGCCCTCAAGGCCCTCAAGGCCCTCAAGGCCCTCAAGGGGCTCAAGGGGCTCAAGGATCACAAGGAACGGGGTCCCAAGGATCACAAGGATCACAAGGGTCTCAAGGGTCTCAAGGGGCTCAAGGGGCACAAGGTTCAGGGTCACAAGGGGCACAAGGGGCACAAGGATCGCAAGGTTTACAAGGATCACAAGGATTACAAGGCCCTCAAGGATCACAAGGTTTACAAGGATCACAAGGATTACAAGGCCCTCAAGGATCCCAAGGAACGGGGTCCCAAGGATCACAAGGATCTCAAGGATCCCAAGGATCACAAGGAACGGGGTCCCAAGGATCCCAAGGATCACAAGGATCACAAGGATCCCAAGGGTCACAAGGATCACAAGGGTCACAAGGATCACAAGGTAATGAGTATTGGTTACCAGTAACAGGAACATCAGAAATTTATTATAATGGGCCAGTTCAAATGGGTTATACGGGAACAGGCTCAACTATTTTATGTATTATTAACGATTCTTTTCCAACCACTTCGCCATATGATAACGGGCGATTTACAATACAAACCCCTTATGTATCTAGCACTAGCAGCGCTGGAGCTAGTTTTACTATAGGAATTAGTAATGGCGGTTCAACAAATGATACTTATACATATTTAAATAGCTATACAGGTAATGGGGAGCCTGCAAGCATTTTAATCTGTACAGAAGGAGGTTCGGTATCGATTGGAAATGGTTCCACAGTATTAAATGTTGAGGGAAGTATTAAAGCATCAGGCACTATTACATCAGGAAGTATTGTATCGTCAGGCACTATTACATCAGGAAGTATTGTATCGTCAGGCACTATTACATCAGGTTCAGACTATCGTATTAAAAATGAAATTAAACCTTTATTATTAGAAGAATATTCTGTTAATAATTTAAATCCAGTTTATTTTAAATTTAAAAATACAGGAAAAGAAAATATTGGTTTAATTGCTCATGAATTACAAGAATATTATCCATTTTTAGTAGAAGGAGAAAAAGATGGCAAACAAACACAAACTGTAAATTATAATGGTCTAATAGGCGTGTTGATCAAGGAAATACAAGAACTAAAAAAAAGGATGTTAAAATTGGAAAAAATTGAAATAATAAATAAGTAATTTAAAGACTGTAACTGATATAATATATACCGACAAAATGAACCAATTATTACAAAAAATAAATTCTCATGAACGTGACTCGCAAATTAAATTTTATGAAAGAGGTCATAGATATGAAATATCAACTGATCTAAAATCAAAGCATACCTCGGTAACCACGTGGGTTCACAAACATTTTCCAAAGTTTGATGCGGATGCGATTATCGCAAATATTTTTAAAAGTAAAGGCTGGGGACCAGAGCATAAATATTGGGGTCAAACAGCAGAACAAATAAAGACATCGTGGAATTCTGGAGGTTTAGCAGCAGCAGGTGCGGGAACAAGTTTACATCAAAGAATAGAGAATTTTATGAATGATGAACGTTGTAAAAATCAGTTTACAACGCACAAAGAATTATACGAGAGTTATTGTACTGATATAAAAGAATTAAAAGAATTAAAAGAATTAAAAGAATGGGACTATTTCTTACAATTTGTCAAAGATCATCCAGAACTAAAACCATATCGCACTGAATGGATGATATTTGATGAAGATTTAAAAATAGCAGGTTCTATAGATATGGTTTACGAAAATCCTGATGGGACATTGTCTATTTATGATTGGAAACGCAGTAAAGATATTTCAAAAGTAAATGACTGGAATAAATTTGCTATAAATCCAACAATAGGTCATATACCAGATACAAATTTCTGGCATTATACGTTACAATTGAACATGTATAAGGAAATTTTAGAAAGAAAATATGATAAAAAGGTAACAAAACTATGTTTAGTAAGATTACATCCAGATGCGGATACATATGAATTATTAGATGTTCCGATTTTAACAAAGGAAATGGAAGATTTGTTTGAAGACAGAATGAAAGAGGTATCTTTGTAAAACAACTTAAAAATATAATTATAAATATTATACTAATAATAATGTATAATCTTTTAACAAAAATAATAGTTAATTCGGTAATAATAACAGGAGAATTGTTTAATTTAATTAAACAAAAAATTATTTTTTTAATTGATTTCTACGTGTTTGTCTGCAAAAATAATCCTCTTCTTTTGGATTATTATGACGATAAAGAAGTTAAAGAAGTTAAAGAAGGGGGAATCTTAGGTTTCCCCGTAATAAAAGAAGAAAAATTTGAAGATAAATATTTGGAAAAATTTAAATTGTTTCCTAATGATTTTGTTTTTAACGAATTAGAGTTAACAGAGGAGAAAACCGAGTATGAAAAATTAAAAAGCATGATAGAAATAAATAGAACGATTTGTATTAATGAAATAAAAAATAAATTAGTAAAAATAAAGGAAATAGAAGAAAATAGTGATATTTCAAATGATAGAGATAAGAAGTTTACTGAAAATATTAATAATTTTGGTATTAATAAGTTATTAAAATATTTTGATTTACAAGAAGAGTATGACGATGATCCAGATTATATAGATTTTGAGGAGTTATACACGGACTTAATAAAAGCAAAAAATCTATTAAATACAGAATTAAATGATATAGAGAAAAATACAGTAACAGATAATGAATTTAAAGAAATGACTAGAAAAAAGATTATAAATAAAAAATTAGACAATTTTATTGATAATTATGTTTTAGAGAATACCCCAATGGGTAATATTTATATGAGATACAATAATAGTAAAGGTTCATTTGAATATTTTAGTAATAATACGATACCATATAGATATTTAGAACCAGTAGGAAGAAAATATGTAATGACGTATTGGTGTAAGCCGATATTTGTAGATACGAAAGAAGAGTTAAAAAGATCAGAAATAAAATATAATGAAGATTTAAAAAAGAAAGAGGAAAAAGAGAAAGAAGAAGAGGAAAAAAGAATATCTTCAAATAATCCAAAAATTATATTAGCAAAAATGAAAAGTTATAACAAGGATACAAAAAACGCTACATCAATACGACCGATGAAAAATAGATCATCTAATAATGTATTGCCTTCTCAAATAAAAGCAACATTACAAAATATAAATCAGACATCGGAGAAAAAATTTATAAAAGAGAATTCAAATAGATATACTTGGGAGGGACGTTTGACAGACTTTTGTCCTTTGAAAAAGGTAAATAAAAATGTAGTAAATAAGAATTTAGCGATGACTTATGCGGATTTTAAGAAAATACAACAAGAACAGCAAAATAAAAAATAGGTATATTATAACAATGGTATATAAATATAAAACAAAAACAAGAAACACAAGAAAAATAAGAAACACAAGAAACACAAGAAAAATAAATAAAATAATATATTTACAGAATAGAAAATCGAGACGAATATATGGAGGAGAACCAAATGATATTATGTCTAAAAATAATAAAGAAGAAATTCCAACTTTAATGTCAAATTTAAAAGCTAGTGGTAATTTATTGATGTCTGAAGCATCAAATTTAGCTGCAAAAGGCATTCAATCCACTGCAGAAAAATTCGGAATAGAACCAAATTTATCGAAAAATAATATGAATGATATAGGAAATAAGATAGGAAATATAAGTGATGCTTTAAATAGTTCAGAGGGTGAAAAATTAAAACAAGAAGCTAGTGAATTATTAGCAAATTCGGTAGAAATATTAAAACCCTCAATAAAAGAGGCTGTATCAATTGGAAATGAATTAATTCAAGAAGAAATTCCAATACTTGGTAATATGGGAAATGAAGCTGTGTTAATGATTCCAGGAGCTGGTCAAGTAATTGGAGCTGTAGAAGAAGTAGGAAATGTAGCTCAAGCAGCGGAAGCGGCTACAAAAGGATTAGCAAATTTAACAACAACAGGCACAGAAACAATACAAAAAATAGAAGATCAAAAAAGAAAAGCAGAATCAATATGGGGAAGAATTAAAGAATTAGCAAATAATATATCTACAGGAGTAAATAAAACCGTATCAAATAATTTAGCATCTGTACAAGAAAGTGTAAACAAAGAAGGACAAAATATAACTGCGAAAAATTCTGAAATACCTACAGTAAACATACCTACACTAAACATACCTACACTAAACACAAATAATAATTATCAAATGGGAGGGGCTAAGGATTCATTTAAAAAACTACATAAAGAAGCATTAATGGTTGGAGGGCGTTCTCGAAAGTCTCATTTAGATTTTTTGGCTCCTCACGTAAATAGGTCACAAATTTTAAGACAATATGGAGGGAAAACGAAACGAATAAGACGAAGACACGACGAATAAATCATAAATGAATTTATTTATTATTTTTTGTCCAATCGACGAATCCATTGCTTTTTAAAACGTTAAACGACGAACCTAAATGAGATTTCCCAATAGTATATGCTTGTCGTTCAATTTTATCTAAACATTTTAAATAATTAATAACTAATTCTTGAACTTCTGGACTATATTTTTCAAACGTTACAGGTAACTCTAAACCAATTTCAGATTCAATTTCTTGACGATTCATTATATTTAATTATGTCTTATTAATTTTAAGATATAATTAATTCAATTTTTTATAAAATTTTATAAAACTTTTTTAACGCATATAAGTTATATTTGGTTGATTGGTGCCGTAATATGTGGCTGAAAATGCTAGACGTTGATTTGATAACTTAATTTCACTTTGTAACAACATGTTAGTTATTTGTGTTTCAATTTGATATCCATTTGCCTGTAAAAATGATATTAAATCCGGTATTTCATTTGGACTCATAAGATTACAACCCGAATTATTCTTACAACAATTTTGACCTTGACCATAAGTTGAACCATTTCCTAGACTTTGAATTGCCAAACCACATTTTTGAATAGGATTACACGGACCTTCGCGTTGAAAGGGCGATAACCGTGGTAATTTAGTTCTTCTAACAAATTTTCTTAATGGTCCCTGAGGTTCAACATTAACCATCATAATATTTTTATAACACTGATTATATTGATCATAGAATGGACTAGACGTAATTGTAAATGTTTTTATTCCGAGCTCGTTCATTAAATATATAATATATTTTATTCTTCTTTACAAACAATTATTTTTTTAATAGATGAATATTCATCTTTTGTTAGTCTAATTGTTTTCAATACATTAAAAATATCATTGAATTCTTTGTTCACAGATTTATATTCGTTAATATAGCATTGTTCGTAAAGCTCAATAATTGACAAAATTAGTTCGTAATTGAATATATTTGGTCTATCAAATAACAAAATTTTGTTTAATTTTAGTTTAATCGATTTAAATTCATTTTTACGACCATCTTCTACTTCTTTAAATTCGTTTTTACTTAATTCAAGTGCTTTGTTTAATTCATCGTTATAATTTAATTGATCATAATTTGTTTCATCATAATTTGTTGTATTGGTTATATTTTGATTAACAGTTTGATTAACAGTTTGATTAATCAATTCATAATTATAATCATTATCGAGTAATTGTTCATTTGTAACAGGATCTGGTGGTCTGATATTATCATTGTAACTAATATCATTGTCATTATCAATATCATTATCATTATTTTCGTTATTCATTATTATTTGTAATACGTTAAGAAATCTTTATTACATTTTATAATTAAATAAAAAAATTGAATTATAAATAAGTATTAATAAAAAAGCAAACAGAAAATAGATATAAGCAAAATGATGAATACTGAAACAAATAATATTGATTCTATTCTCAATAACATAATTGATATTGATATTAAAAATAAAAATAAAAATAAAAATATCAGTAATTTACCAAAAGAATCAGTAGATAATGTATTGCCTATTGTAATTTATAGATTTAAGTTTACTGCAGAATTTATGGTAAATCTGTATAATTTTTCAAAAATTCATCAATACGATTATAGAAAGGATTTCAAAGAAGCATGGAATGTTTGGACGGAAGAAAATGATGATATAATTGATGGAGAAATGCGAAGATTGTTAACTTTGGGATATGAAGGCAATGTTTTAAATAAAATGTTTAAAAGTGCTAGATATTATTTTAGAAAGAAGAGCACAGAAAGAACAGAGCCTAAGCAACGTCGTCAATATATAAGTGTAAATAAAGAATTATTGGATGCAATGGATATACATATAGAAAATAATATTTTTGATGAAAATTATCAACCAAAAACAGGATTTATTAAATTTTGTAAGGATAATGACGCTATGTTAAAGGAAACAATTACCATTATATTTGAACAAGGAATAAAAGAATCAGAGTTAATTGAGAATAAGATTAAGAAAACATATAAAAATAGATATTTTATGCTTATAAACAAATAAACAAGTAAAAATCATATAATTAATTTAATTGTAAATGTTAATGAGTTTACAAGGAGATTGTATTTTTTATTTTTTAAACGATAATTATAACGATAACTATAACGATAACTATAACGATAACGATAACGATAACGATAAAAAACAGAAAACAATACATAAAATTGTAACCCTTGATTTTTTTGTTAGAAACGAACTAACAAATATGAATAAAATAAAAAATATACTGGATTACCAAAAGTATTATTATATTTGTGAAAATAGTTCAGAGTTAAAAATAACAAGTTTGGAAGATGATATAATACATATTAAATATGGAATAAAAATAAAATCAGATGAAACCGTGTTAATGAAATTTTACGACCGAGAATTAATATATTTAAAAAACTACTTAAAGAACTTTTGTAGCTCCGCTTTAACCAAAGGTAGCTCTGCTTTAACCAAAGGTAGCTCCGCTTTAACCAAAGGTAGCTCCGCTTTAACCAAAGGTAGCTCCGCTTTAACCAAAGGTAGCTCCGCTTTAACCAAAGGTAGCTCCGCTTTAACCAAAGGTAGCTCCGCTTTAACCAAAGGTAGCTCTGCTTTAACCAAAGGTAGCTCTGCTTTAACCAAAGGTAGCTCCGCTTTAACCAAAGGTAGCTCTGCTTTAACCAAAGGTAGCTCCGCTTTAAGTTCTTTTACAATGTATATATTAACTATTATCGATTTTTATCAACGTCTTTTAAAATCCATTAGTTTGTTAGTTAACCAACGAATTGTTCATAATCATATTAATTTTGATTCAATTGTTGTTGATAACCAATCAAATCCATTAATATCCGATTTTTCATTTTCAATTGATATTACAAATGTTCATAATATTAAACACTTTTTTGTAGCGTATGACCCTTCCTACTTAGAATGGCCATTAGAATTTCATATTATTTCTTATTTACTAACTAACAAATTAAACAGTTTATCTATTTCAAATATTGAAAATGTTATTGATAATGTTTTAAAAAATCATGATGTTTTAAAAACTTTTGGAGATTCAGTTGTTAGTTCATATAAAGATGAATCTCTTACCTATTTCAAAAAATTTGTAAATAAATCTTATGAGTATATATTAACAGACTGTTTACAGTATTCTGGTACATGGGATAATTATGCGTTAAGTATAATGTTTTTGCGCATTTTAATTGGTATTCACAGATCAATTAATAAAAAAAACAAATTCATAATACTTTTTATGAAGTTGTTAGTTAGTAATATTCATCTAAATCCTTTGAAAAGACGTTCAATTGATTCGACGACAATTCATTTCCATAATTTATTAGATAGTTTAGAACCTAAAGATTATAAAGAAGTTATAGACGGATTACATAATTAATTTAACGTCTTCCTCTTGATCTGGATCTTCCTCTTCCTCTAGATCTTCCTCTTCCTCTAGATCTTCCTCTTCCTCTAGATCTTCCTCTTCCTCTAGATCTTCCTCTAGATCTTCCTCTAGATCTTTTATGTGTTCTACGTCTGCGTCTACCACCTTCGGAAAGAACACTTTCCCCTACAGAATTAGCTAATTGTTCGCCTTCTGTTTCTTCACCTGGAATATTAATATTATCGGTAGTAGTAAGAACACTTTCCCCTACAGAATTAGCTAATTGTTCGCCTTCTGTTTCTTCACCACCTCCACTCATCCATTTTTCGCCCTTGTCCTTACGAACTTTTGCTTTATGAATTGCGTCTTTGTAATTACATCCCTCTTCTTTTTGAACCTTCTTAACAAACGTAACCCAATCCTTTAGACCTTTATTGACTTTACGTTTACCCCCCATTTGCGATGTTGATGTTGATGTTGATGATTGCGATGTGCCCATTGTTTGCGATGTGCCCATTGTTTGCGATGTACTCATTATATATTATGTGTAGATTATTTTTATAATTAAATTAGATTTTCTTAAATAACTTAAAATTGAATTATAAAAATTAATAATAAAATACAATATCTAAAAATAAACAATTATCTAAAAATAAACAAATATAATTATTCAATATGTCAAAAAATAGCAATCAAGAAAATAAACGAATTGGCTCTGATCTAGTATTTACGCGGTATCTTTATGTTAAGGATGAAGTTCGTGTATCTTTGTTAGTTTCTATTCTAAATAAAAGCGATGACGCAATATTTTGGGCGTATGAGCTATATTATAGTGGTTTCAAAATAGAATTGCTAAATTTAATATGGAAAATATATTATGATTTCTTTGCTACACTAAATCCAACATTTGAGCAATATTTTTTAAAGAAACATAAAGAAATTTTAGAGGAAATTAAAAAGGATGATGAAAAGGAAGTCAATAATATATTGATAAGTTCCTTAATACAGGATCTACTTTACAGACCTTTTAATACCGATGTATTTCTATTACGCAATGTTGTTGATAGCTTTGAAATGGATATTATTTATCATCACGGCGCAGAAATAATAATGGACACGAGTGATGTAATTAAAAACATGACACAATGGATAAAAAACAATGATTATAGATCTATTTCTCAATGGATATTTAATTTTAATAATAGTATAAATATAGTTGACATTTATAATATTAGTTTGGACATCTTTTTTGAAAATGGATTAAAAATTATTATAAGCAAATTAACAAAAGAGTTTGTATCTATATTGAAATTAAATACAAATCATAAAATAGTATTATTAGCAAAAATTATGTGTTTATTTTCAAAGAATACATCATTTAAAAAGGGAAAAAGTTTTTATATTAATGTAGAACCAAAAGATATTATTCCGTATGATACTATTTGTGGTTCAAAAGAGCTTAAACATTATAAAATATTAGAAAAAGCAGCTATTTGCGGAATTGATGAACTTAAGCACTTGAGTCTCTTTAAATTAAAAAGAAGTAATTATAATTTACAAGAAAAATATTGGTATAATTGGGAATATCACGCATCCTTTTCTCCATTATGGTCTAAAAGAATAACAAAATTTGGCGGATGTATAGATTATATAAAACAAAAGGTGATTTTCAAAGAGGAACCAGATGATGAATTAATGCAACAATTTTATGGGTTATATGGATTGGAACCAGACGAACAATTATTATCTGTTCAGCAAAAAAGCATACAAAAAATAGAAAAAAAATACGATTGGAAATGGTTTAACAATAAATATAAGAGTAATGGGTTATTTGATATTTACGAAGAAGAATTAGAGGAATTTGATGAAAGTGGATTAATATATTAATTATGAAAGGGCTTAAAGAGAAATTATTATTTGTTTCTTTAAGTAGTTTTGATAATATATATTGTTTCTTTAATTAGCTTTCATAATATATATTGTTTCTTTAAGTAGCTTTCGCAATATATTGTTTCTTTAAGTAGCTTTCGCAATATATATATTGTTTCTTTAAGTAGTTTTGATAATATCTATTATTTATTAATTTTTTTCCAAAAGTATTTTAGGTTTTGAAAAATGGACATTTATAAATGTCCAAAAATGAAAACCTGAATAAAGTTTCGAAAAATCATTTTCTTAAAAGTGATTTTAGACCATAATGCTCTAAATTTCATTATTGTTTAAAAAAATACATGATGCTAAAAAATATATATTTTATCGGAAAATAACTTAAATATTTGTATTTTTATTATGTATGGACATTAAGGAAATAAAAAAACTTGATAAAAAACTTGATAAAAAACTTGACAAATACTATTGTGAAAAATGTGATTTTAAATGCTCTCAAAAATGCGATTGGGATAGACATAACGCCAGACCGAAGCATTTGAATGGAAATTCTGGAAATAATAAGGAAATTAAACAAAACTTTTTATGTATTTGTGGAAAAAGTTTTCAAACTAATTCTGGGTTATGGAAACATAATAAACAATGTTCTAATAAAGATTCAGAAAAAGAAAAAGAAAAAGAAAAAGAAAACGATGACAAAAATGATATCACTGAGCTAACAGATAAAGCGATTATTAAAGCATTGCTTCAACAAACAGAAAAAATGATGAAAATGATGGAAAACGGAATTAACAATAACCATATTAATAATAGTAATAATAGTCATAATACAAATAGTAACAATAAAACATTTAATTTGAACTTCTTTTTAAACGAAACGTGTAAAGATGCGATGAATATTAGTGAATTTGTTAGTTTTATTAAGATAAACTTGGATGATTTAGAAAATACTGGTAGACAGGGTTATGTTAAAGGAATAACTAATATTGTTTTGAAAAATTTAAATAAATTGGAAAAACATATGAGACCACTTCACTGTGTCGATCTAAAACGTGAAGTTATATATATTAAAAATAATAATGAATGGACAAAGGAGACACAAGATAATCCTATATTAACAAAGGCAATAAAAACAATTGCTAATCAAAATATTAAACTAATTAAAAATTGGAGAGACAATCATACTGACTGCACCGATGCTGATTCTAAAAAGAATAACTTGTATTTAAAAATTGTTAGTAACTCAATGAATGGACTAACAAAAGAAGAAGGGGATAAAAATATTAGTAAAATTATAAGTAATATAGCAAAAGACGTTATTATTGATAAACATAATTGAAAGGGACTTAAAGAAAGAGAATTTTATTATTTGTTTCTTTAAGTAGTTTTGATAATATCTATTATTTATTAAATTATTTCCAAAAGTATTTTAGGTTTTGAAAAATGGACATTTATAAATGTCCAAAAATGAAAACCTGAATAAAGTTTCGAAAAAGCAAATTACGAAAAGTGAATTTAGACCATAATGCTCTTAAAATGATTTTTTCAAGGAAAAAAATGTGATGACAAAAAATTATATATTTTGCGTAAAGGATTTAAGAAATTATTATGTTAGGCATATATATACTAATGATTCCTAATATTATTACATCAATAATACATCCAAAATTTGTATGTGAAATTTGTAACTTTAAATGCTCTAAGAAAGGTGATTATAATAGACATATCTTAACCGATAAGCATAAACTCCTAACAAATACTAATAATTTAACGTCAAAAAACATCACATTTAATTGCGATTGTGGTAAAGTATATAAACATATGCCAACATTATGTGCTCACAAAAAGAAATGTATTTACAAAAAAGAAAAGGAAAAAGAAAAAGAAAAGGAAAAAGAAAAAGAAAACGACGATGATAATTATTATGAAGGGATCAACATTAAGGACAAAGATGCTTTAGTGCTACATTTATTGAAACAGAACGGCGATTTGCATAATAAAATAATAGAAATGTCTTGTAAATCCAACATAACAAATAATAATAATACTAATAGTAACAGTCACAATACAACTAACAACGCATTTAATTTGAATTTTTTCTTAAATGAAACATGTAAAGATGCTATGAATATTTCTGATTTTGTTAGTTCAATAAAGATGAGTCTAGATGATTTAGAGAATACTGGAAGGCAAGGATATATTGAAGGTATATCCAGCATAATCATAAAGAATT
>TBL_comb47_HYPODRAFT_10001016_pt1 | contig 37008 bp, 44 predicted proteins | sample TroBogypolimnion_40_FD_10682 | JGI IMG/M metagenome (IMG submission 10682)
GCCGCTTTCTGGCCCGCATCCACACCGTCGGTGCCCGCAAGCCCTTTGTGGCGCGACCGGCGCTCAATGTACAGACCTTTGCCGAGGAACCCCTGCAGTGGCTCTTGGGCCACGACATGGTGCCGCTGGACGTGCAGAGCGCCTGGACGCGCGGCGTTGAAAAAGCCATTGCCGTCATCAAGACCTATGACGCGCTGAATGCCGATGCAAAAGGAAACGGCGACATCCGCGTGCTGCGCCTGCACGGCGACTGCCACCCCGGCAACATCCTGTGGACACCTTCTGACGCCGCACCCGACCTGGGGCCGGGCCCGCACTTTGTCGACCTGGACGACGCCCGAACCGGCCCTGCCGTGCAGGACTTCTGGATGCTGCTCAGCGGCGACCGATCGCAGCGCCAGCGCCAGCTCGGCGCGCTGGTGGACGGCTACGAGCAGTTCCGCGAATTCGACCGCGCCGAGCTGGCCCTGATCGAGCCGCTGCGCACCCTGCGCCTGATCCACTACAGCGCCTGGCTGGCGCGGCGCTGGACCGACCCGACCTTTCCGGCCAATTTTCCCTGGTTCGGCAGCAGCGACTATTGGCAGGGCCAGGTGCAGATGCTGGAGGAACAGCTAGAAGCCATGGAAGAGCCGCCGCTGATCGTCTAGGAGCTGGCCCGTGCAGACACTCAATATCATAGGAGCCGGGCGCGTAGGGCAAACGTTGGGCCGACTCTGGCAGCAGAGCGGCGTCTTCGTGATTCAAGACGTGCTGACCAACTCGGCGGGCAGCGCGCAGGCGGCCTGCGACTTCATAGGCGCGGGCCATCCCGTGAAAACCTTGGCGCAGATGCGCCCTGCCGATGTCTGGATGCTGGCCGTGCCGGATGCGCAGATTGCGGCGGCGGCCATTGCGCTGCAAGTGTGGCCCACACTCCTNGCCAAGGCAGTTGTCGCGCCTGCCACGCATCAGCAGCCCCTTGCCTTTCATTGCAGCGGCGCGCAGAGCTCCGCCCTGCTGGCTCCGCTGGCCGACCTGGGCTGGCAGACCGCCAGTGCCCACTGCATTCTGAGTTTCGCCTCGGCCGAGGCCGCGATTCAACAATTCCCCGGCACCGCCTGTGCGCTGGAGGGTGACGCGTCAGCAATCGTCACGCTGCAAACCGCCTTCATCGCCATAGAGGCGCGCTGTTTTGAAGTCCAGAGCAAAGACAAACTGCTGTACCACGCAGCCGCCGTGTTCGCCACCAACTTCCTGCCGGTGATCCAAGGCGTGGCGGAAGATGCCTGGCGCGCCAGCGGCGTGCCGCAGGATTTGCTGCCTGGCCTGCGTGTTGCGCTGCTTAACCATGCGGTGGCCAATATCACCAGCATGGGACCGGCCGGGGCCCTGACCGGCCCAGCGGCCCGCGGCGATGTGGCCGCGATTGCCAAACAGGCAGCAGCCGTGACGCAATGGGATGCAGAGGCTGGTGCAGCCTACGAGGCCCTGAGCGCCCTGGCGCTTCGCATGGCAAAGGCCACCAACGAGACCAAGGCCACCTCGGCCAGCAGCCACTGAATCGGCAGGTTCTCGGCAAAGTCCAGCGCTTCGGTCAGCAGCACATAGGCGGCGCCCAGCAGCAACAAGGCCATCAGGCGCAAGGTCCAATGCCCGGGTGAAAAACAGCGCTCTGGCACGGTCGCCAGCAGCACATTGCCCAGCATCCCGGACAGCAGGCCCAGGCTGACGCCCACCGCCACATCGCCCGGCCAATGCGCGCCCACGGCAATGCGCGACAGACCGGTGCCCGCAGCCAGCAGCAACATCCACCAGTGCCGCCTGCGCTGCGCCGGTGTCAGGGCCAGGTAAATGGCGCTGGCCACGGCAAAGGCGGTGGTGGTGTGGCCCGAGGGCATGGAGACGTTGTGCAACACCTCACCGACGATGCGCATCCGGGCGTTGTCAATCTCGGCTGCGGGCCGCGGGCTGACCAGAAGCCCCTTGCCCAGCCGCGCGAACAAGATGGCAAAGGGCGCGGCACAGATCCAGGCCCACATCAGCCGCGGTGCGCGCACCAGCAACGGCGCGGTCACTCCCAGCACGCCCCAGCCATTGCCCAGCAGCGACAGCCCGGTCCAGACCGGTGCGGCTACCGGCAGGCACAGCTGGTTGAGAAACACAAACAGGGCCGGCTCCCAGACATGCAGCCACAGCGGCGCGGACACCGCAAAAATCACAAAGGGCAGCAACCACAGGCGCAGAGAAAAAATGGAGAAGGGAGGGATGCGCATCAGGGTTTGGATGGTTTCAGGTGCGGCTGGGGGTCACCCGACCAGCCACTGCAGGCAAAAAAATCAAAGCTGGAAACCGCGTAGCCGAAACGCTGCACCTCCAGATGGTCCAGCTTGCTGCACCGGGCAAAACCGTGCGCGCCCAGCGGGGTCTCATACGGCAGTTGCGACCAGTCCACCAGCAGCGCGCTGCCGCCCACAGCCAGCTTGCCAGCCCACAGGTCAAACTGGTCAAAGCGGTCTTCCAGCACCTGCACCTTCAAAGGCCGCGCATACCAGCCAATGCGGCTGGCCAGGGTCCAGTTCTGCACCGCCACCGCGTCCAGTCCCTGCCGCGCGGCCAACTCCCTGGCGCGGGCACCGGCCACATCCCAGCCATGCAGGTCCGCAAAGGGGTTGGGCGCATCGCTGGACTCGGCGCTGGCCACCTTGCCCTCCATAAACGGCATGCCGGCGCTGAGCATGATGGCCGGCAGGGCCAGGCAGGCCAGGGCCTGCAGCAGCAACAAGACCTTCACGCACAGGCGCTTGCCCGAGTCCCAACAGCACGCCAGACCGATGCCGGCAAAGGGCGCCAAAGCCACCCAGGCCGGGGCCGTCCAATGCGGCAGGCTGGAGCCGCCACCCGACAAGTAGGCCAGCACGGCGAAGGGAATGGCAAAGAAGCCCAGCAACAGGCGCTCACGCTTGGCAACCTGGCGCACTCCGGCCCAGCCCCAGAACAGCAGCGGCCCAAAGGCCAGCAACTGCACCAGTGCGAAACGCAGCACGTGCAAGGCCTGCCAGCTGCTGCCCGCGCCATGCTTGGCCTGATACACAAACGACACCCAATGGTTCTGCGCATTCCAGATCGCCACCGGGCTGACCAGGGCCAGCGCCAGTACGATAGCCAACCACAGGGCGGGCTTGCGCAGCAGCGCCAGCCCATGGGCGCTCAGCAGGCACAGGGCTACGGCGGCAGCGGTGAAGATGGCGGTATATTTGCTCAAGCCGGCCAGCCCCAGCAAGGTGCCCAGCAGCAGCCATTGCGCCAGGCTGTCGGCATGCGCGCGCTCCATCAGACGCAGGGTCTGCAGCATCAGCGCCACCGACCAGAACATCAGCAGGGTGTCGGGCAGCAGGCCTATACCCAGTATGTGCAGCAGCGGTGCCAGCAGCAGCACGGCCACGGCCCAGAAACCGGCGCGCTCAGCCAACGCGCTGGCTCCCAGCTGGTGCGCTGCCGCTGCCGTCGCAGTCGCCGCAATGCGCAGGGTCAATCGGTAGACCAGCAGCACCGTGCCCAGCCACAGCAGGCCCGGCACCAGCCGCAACAGCACCGTGGGCGCACCCAGCGCCACCAGCGGCCACTGCGCCCAGCCCACCAGTGGCGGATGGTCGAAATAGCTCAGGGCCGGGTGCGCGGCATAGAGCGCGTAATGGGCCTCATCCACCGACAGGCCCAGATTGGCGCCCAGCAGCGCATGCAGCGCAAACACCAGCGCCAGCAGGACGCGCAGTCGCACAGGCAGCGCAATGCTTCTATGCATATTCGATTTATTCAGATCCAAAACAGACAGGTCCATCCATACAATGCCTGCAGTCTAAACCGCGCGTGTCAAGGCTTTGTGCACACGCCCACTTCCCGGAAAGAAAACCATGCCGACCTACCACATTGAAATGCTTGAAGGCCGCACCATCGAGCAAAAGCGCAAACTGGTGCAGGAGATCACCCGCGTCACCGTCGAAGTGCTGGGTGGCTCGCCCGAAGCGGTGGACATCCTGATCACTGACGTGAAGCGCGAGAACTGGGCCACGGGCGGCAAACTCTGGACCGAGCCGAGAAGTTGAAAAGCCCCCACGCTTGCCACTTCGTGTGCTGCGCTGCCCCCCAGGGGGGCACATTTTTCCTTGGGGCGGCCCGGCGGAAAAACATCCAGCGCTGATGACTAGACCTCGACGAGCCGGGAGTACACTGATTCCATGTGTCAATTGCTAGGGATGAACAGCAGGCTGCCAGCCAGCCTGACTTTGAGTTTTACCGGGTTTTCTCAACGCGGGGGCTGCACCGACCACCATTCGGATGGCTGGGGCATCGCCTTCTTCGAGGCCGACGGCCAAACGCCCGGGCGCGCGGCGCGCCACTTTGTCGACAAGGAAAGTGCCGCCACATCCCCCATCGCGCAGATGCTGCGCAGCTACCCGATCAAAAGCCACAACGTGGTGGCCCATGTGCGCAAGGCCACGGTGGGCGCCGTGACGCTGGAAAACTGCCACCCGTTTGTGCGCGAACTGTGGGGCCGCTACTGGTTCTTCGCCCACAACGGCGACCTAAAAGACTTCAACCCGCCGCTTCACGGCAGCTTCAAGCCGGTGGGCAACACCGACAGCGAACTGGCCTTTTGCTGGCTGATGCAGGAGCTCAACAAGTCCCACGCCAATGTGCCCTCGGTGGAGGAGCTGACGCACACCCTGGCGGAACTGGCACCCAAAATCGCCAAGCATGGCACCTTCAACTTCCTGCTCAGCAATGGCCAAGCCCTGTGGGCGCACGCCAGTACCAAGCTGCACTACGTGCTGCGCGAATACCCGTTTCACGAGGTCCAGCTCAAGGACGAGGACGTCAGCGTGGACCTGTCCATCCTGAACGGCCCGCAAGACCGCCTGGCGATTGTGGTGACCGAGCCGCTCACCACNAACGAAGACTGGGTGGCCATGGCACCGGGTGAGCTACGGGCCTTTTGCGACGGAGCGCTGCTGGTTTAGNGTGCCGCGGGTCTGCAAGCCGGCCCTCAGGCGCCCTGCTCATCGAGCTGTTGCCCGTCCAGATGCCGGGTGTCTGACCATCCCACCAGGGTCAAGCCCTCGGGCGTCCAGAGCAGTCGGTTGATGGCGGTGTTGCCCAGCTCCCAGCTGCGCGGGGCGCTTACCGACTGTTGCGTAGCCAGCCGGTACAGCATGTCCATCACGCCGCCATGTGCCACCAACACGATTTGCTGATCCAGATGGCGGGCGGCAATCTCGTTCACGGCAAGGCTCACGCGCGCCATCAACTGCACCGGACTTTCGCCACCATCGGGGGCAAAGTGCGGATCGCGTATGCGCCACAGCCGCGATTCTTCGGGCCATTGCTCGGTAATGGCCGTGTAGGTCTGGCCCTCAAATTTGCCAAAGGCGCGTTCACGCAGGCCTTGGTGGGTCTGCACCAACATCGGTGCGGCGGCCTGCGCCGCGGCGATGGCCTGCGCCGTGGCATGGGCCCGTGACAGGTCGCTGGAGTACACGGCATCGATCGCGTCCTCGGCCAGCGCCTGCGCCACGCGACCGGCCTGCCAGCGGCCCTTGTCGTTCAGGGCGATGTCGATCTGGCCCTGGATACGGCTGTCCACATTCCAGTCGGTCTCTCCATGGCGCACGGCAATGATGCGGGTGGCGCTAGACATGGCGTCGGATCAGGACTGCAGCACCGCNATCGCCTGCAGCCCCGGCAGCGTGGGCAGGGGGAACTCTTCGGCGTCAAAGGCACGNTCGCCCTGCGCGTCTTCCACGCCGGTGGCGCTGACGCCCTTGAAGTCAAACAGCTTGGGGTCCATCAGGTGCGAGGGCGCCACGTTTTGCAGGGCGGTGAACATGGTCTCGGTGCGCCCGGGGTATTGCTTTTCCCAGGCCCGCAGCATGTTGCCGATCTGCACCCGCTGCAGGTTTTCCTGGCTGCCGCAAAGGCTGCAGGGGATGATGGGAAACTGGCGGTGTTCGGCCCAGCGGATCAAATCCTTTTCGGCCACATTGGCCAGCGGACGTATCACCACAAACTCGCCGTTGTCGCTGCTGAGCTTGGGCGGCATACCCTTGAGCTTGCCGGCGAAAAACATGTTCAGGAAGAAGGTCTGCAACATGTCGTCACGGTGGTGGCCCAGGGCCAGCTTGTTGCATTTGAGCCTGCGCGCCACGCCGTACAGAATGCCCCGGCGCAGGCGGCTGCACAGGCTGCACATGGTCTTGCCTTCGGGGATATTGCGCTTGACTATTGAGTAGGTGTCCTGCGTCTCGATGTAGTACTCCACGCCCAGGGCCTTGAGGTACTCGGGCAGGATGTGGTCGGGAAAGCCGGGCTGCTTCTGGTCCAGGTTGACGGCCACAATCTCGAAGCGAATGGGTGCGCGCTGCTGCATCTTGAGCAGGATGTCGAGCATGCCGTAGCTGTCCTTGCCGCCCGACATGCAGACCATGACGCGGTCGCCCTCCTCTATCATGTTGAAGTCCATGATGGCCTGGCCAACCTGGCGGCACAGGCGCTTCTCTAACTTGTGCGTCTCGCGCTCTATCTTCAGCTGCTTGTCATGGCCGACCGCTGGCGCTTCTTCTTCCACCCACACTGCACTCATCGTAAATCTCCTTGTGCCACTGTGGCCCAGTTTCCGGTTTCCATGCGGATAGCCACTTCGCAATCTTCAAAAATCTCCAGCTTGGCAATCTTCACCCGCGCGCCCACCACACCGGGCAGCTGCATCAGGCGATGCGAAAGTTTGCCGATCAGCGTCTCCAGCAGGTTGACATGCTCGGAAGTGCACTCATCGATGATGAGCTGACGCACCTTGCGGTAGTCCAGCACATGGTTGATCTCGTCGTCCTGCGGCAACAGCGGTTGGCAGCCCAGGCACAGCTCGGCGTCGACCTGGATTGGCTGCGGCTCGGCAATCTCCGACTCCAGTATCCCCAGGCTGGCGTCAAAGCGCAGCCCGGTCAGGGTCAGGGTCTGGTTGCCTGATGCAATGTGTGCGGGCATGCGGTTCATAGCGCGTCTTTCATTCGGAACACCTCCACCCCCACACCGGCGCAGTCCGGGTAGACGTCGGGCTTGCAGCTCGACAGGCGCACGGCCCACACCTGGGGATGGGCCAGCATGCGGCTGGCCAAGTCATCGCACAGGGTTTCCTGCAGCTCCACATGGCCGCTGGCCACACGCGCTGCAATCACCTCGCGCACAAAGTCATAGTCCACCACCTCCGACAGGCTGTCGGATTGTGGGGTGCTGGCGGCATAGGGCACGAACAGCTCCACGTTGAAGATCACGCGCTGAGGCTGGCCTTTTTCAAAGTCATGGGCGCCGATCTGCACCGACACCGCATGGTCGCGCAGAAAAATGCGCCGGCAATGCAGCGTGAGACGGCTCAGGGGGTCCAGGGAGGGGGCCAGTTTCATGGTGAGGGAGTTCCATTGTCGGCAAGCGCGTACATCACATCGCGCGCCAGGGGGACCAAATGCTGCCCATTGTCGACACACAGGGTGACCCCGGTGATACAGGGGTTTTCGGCCAGAAACAAGGCGGTTTGCGCCACCCGCTGCGGGTCCAGCGCGGTTTGCATCAGATTGACCCTGCCAGAGCGCTCGAAGTTTTCCTGCGTCTGCTCGCCGCTGACAAACATCAGCCCGGGCGCCACGCCACAGACGCGCAGTGCTGGTGCCAAGGCCTGCGCCTGCAAGGCCACGCTGCGCTCCAGCGCCAACTTGGACACGGTGTAGCTGAAATAGTCTGGATTCAGGTTGAACACCTTCTGGTCCAGCACATGGAGGATGCTGCAGTCGCCCGGGGCTGCATCCGTGGGAAGGCGCTGGACCATCAGCGCCGACAGCGACAGCGGTGCCAGCAGATTGACCTCCATCTGACGGCGCACGGCGTGTAGGTCAAATGCGTCGGCAGCATCTTCCTCAAACAGCGAGGCGTTGTTGACCAGGCAATGCAGCGCGCCGCCCTGGGCCACGATCTGCTCCATCAGGTGCAGGCGCTGCTCTTCCAGTGCCAGATCAGCCTGTACCGCGAAGGCGGAAAAACCGGCCGCACGCAACTCTTCCACCAGCGCATGGGCCAGCGTGCCGGAACGCTGGTAGTGGCACCAGACCTCCCAACCGGCGTGCGCAAATTCGCGGCACAGCACCGCACCCAGGCGCTGCGCACCACCGGTGATGAGGACACGTTTAATGGGCATGGCGATTTGCGCTCACAGGCGCCAACCGTGCTGGCAGACGCGGGACGGCGCGGCGCTCAACGACGGTAGGTAAAGGAGGAGCCCGCAGGGCGGGGGACACGGACGGCGATGAGTGCCACGGTGGCCTGCGTCCAGAAGTGACCGCATCCCGACGTGCCGAAATATCAACGGCGTCCATGGCGACGGGTGGGCTGAACAAAGGGCGCCAGCGGCGCTGCCTCGGGCGCTAGAGCCTGCGGTTTGTTCTGGGGCAGCTCTTCTTCCACCAACAGCGTGGTGCCACTGATGGTCGTGTCTTGCAGGGCCAGCAACACGGCGGCCTTGGTGTCCAGATCGGTGTTGAGCTGGTTGGGCAGGCTGGCGCTGCGCAAGGCCAGCTTTTCGCCCAACAACAGGGGCTTGTGCTGACCCATCACCGGCGCCACGCCCACCACCCGCACCAGAGGCGCAAGCGCCAGGGCCAGCATGGCATTGGCTGCGTCCAGCGCCGCCTTGGACAAGGTGTAGCTGACAAAATCCGGCGTCTGGTTCCACAGCTTCTGGTCCAGCAGATTGACCACCACACCACGGACATCGGACTGCAGCTTCTGGCGCTGGGCGATATGGGTGTGCAGGGCCTGGCTGATCAGGATGGCGGCACCGGCGTTGCTGCGCATATGCTTTTCCATCACCGCGAAGCTGAAGGTGGCGGCGGTGTCGTGCTCGAAGGTAGAAGCACAGTTCACCACCGCATCGACCTTGCCAAAGGCCGCGATCACGGTCGGCAGCAGATTGCGCACCGCCGTCTCGTTGCCCAGATTGGAGCGAAAGGCCTGCGCGCCCGGCGTCAAGCGTGCGCAATCGTCGGCCGTCGCACGCGCCTCTTCCACCGAATCGCGGTAATGCACGGCCACGCGCCAGCCCTGCGCGGCCAGCTTGAGTGCGATTTCACGCCCCAGGCGCTTGGCAGCACCGGTGACCAAAACGGTGGGGGCGGGGGGGACTTGGGATAGGGATGCAAACATTGAGGGACAATTCAGCGCGATGACAACAGACCCGAGTTTACCCACCCCCCACCAATCCCCCGAAGCGGCCCTTGTTTTGGCAGCGCTGCAGCAGCGCATGGCCACTGAAATGCAGCAGGCCGGCGGCTGGCTGGGTTTCGATCGCTTTATGGAGCTGGCCCTGTACGCGCCGGATCTGGGCTATTACGCCAACGGCTCCACCAAGTTCGGCAGCATGCCCCAGGGCACGCGTGAGAAGGATGGCCGCGTCAAGGGCGCGGGCAGCGACTTTGTCACGGCGCCGGAGATGACGGCCCTGTTTGGCTACACCCTGGCGCAACCGGTGGCCCAGGCGCTGCAGGCCAGCGGCACTTTTGAGATCTGGGAATTTGGTGCCGGCACCGGCGCTCTGGCCTTGCAGCTGCTCACGGCGCTCAAGGCCATGGGCCAAAGGGTGGACCGCTACACCATCGTCGATCTGTCCGAGAGTTTGAAACAGCGCCAGCGCCAGACCCTGTGCGCGCATCTGGATGTGCTGCACTGGGCCGATGCCCTGCCCGAAGCCCTGCAGGGCGTGGTGCTGGGCAACGAGGTGCTGGACGCCATGCCGGTGAAGTTGTTGGCCCGCGTGCAGGGCACTTGGCAGGAACGCGGCGTGGCGCTGGAACAAGGCGCCTGGGTCTGGGCCGATCGCCCCACCCATCTGCGCCCGCCCTTGGAGATCGAGGGGGAGCACGATTACCTGACCGAGATCCACCTCCAGGGCGAGGCCTTTGTGCGCACCCTGGGCGACCGCTTGCAGCGCGGCGCAGTGTTCCTGCTGGACTATGGTTTCCCGGAGGCCGAGTACTACCACCCGCAGCGCCACATGGGCACGGTGATGTGCCACCGCGCCCACCTGGCCGACACCGACCCGCTGATTGCGGTGGGCCTGAAGGACATCACCGCCCATGTGAACTTCACCGGTGTGGCGGTGGCGGCGCAGGACGCCGGACTGGAGCTGCTGGGTTACACATCGCAAGCCCACTTTTTGATCAACTGCGGCATCGTGGAGCTGATGCAAAACGCGTCTATCCAAGAGCGGGTGGCGGCGCAAAAACTGATTCTGGAGCACGAGATGGGCGAATTTTTCAAGGTCATCGGCATGGTGCGGGGCACAGGCTTTGCCTGCATGGGTTTTTCCCATGGCGACCGCACCCATCGCCTGTAACAATAGGCACTGTATGAGCACTGCGTGTTACCCCCAATTGGCCTTGTGCGCCAAGGCCGGTTAGGATCCATGAAAGCGCTTACAAAATTATTTGTCGGCGATCCCCAATAGCCTCTATTCGCATGACCCTCAGCCCCCCTGTTCGAACCCTGCGCCCCTGGGGCTGGTATGAGACCGTCTCCGAAGCGGCCGGCAACAAGATCAAGCGCATAGGCGTCAACCCCGGCCAGCAGATCAGCCTGCAAAGGCACCGCCAGCGCGCCGAGCACTGGGTGGTGGTGCGGGGCACGGCCCATGTCACGCTGGACGCGCAGGTGTTTGACCTTAGCCCCGGCCAGCATTGCGACATTGCGCTCGGCCAGGTGCACCGCCTTGCCAACCGCACTGCAGCGCCAGTGGAGATTGTGGAAGTGCAATTGGGCAGCTATCTGGGCGAGGACGATATCGAACGCCTGCAGGACGATTACGGACGCATTTAAACCCCGTTAACAAACACACCAAACAACCATGAACCAACCCACCCTGGACGCATTGATCCACCTGCCCGTTGGCAGCCCGGCCCTGGCCTGCGTAGACATAGGCGGCACCAAGGTAGCCGTCAGCATGGCCGACCACCGCGGCATCAACGGCCGGGTGTCCGAGCCCACCGCCAAGGAAGGCGGCAACGACGCGCTGGCACAGCAAATCATCCGCCTGATAGGCGAGAGTTGCGACCAAGCCGGCATCCCGCTGGCGGCCGTCGGCTCGGTCGGTGTCTCCTCCTGCGGCCCCTTTGTCCTGAACGACGGCCTGGTAGAGCTGGCCGCACCCAATATCTGCGGCGGCCTGGCCGGCAAGGCGCGCGGCCTGCCCAATGACTGGATGAGCGCCCTGCTGGAGGCGCCGCTGCGCGCCACCTTCAAGAATGTGCGGGTGGAAAACGACGGCGTGGGCGCGCTGGAGGCCGAGCGCCGCTGGGGCGCGTTAAAAAATCTGCGCAACTGCGCCTATGTCACCTGGAGCACCGGCATCGGCATGGGCGTCTGCGTGGACGGCCACATTCTGCGTGGCAAGAACGGCAATGCCGGGCACTTGGGCCACACCTTTGTGGTCGAGAACAACGAGGCCCTGTGCGGCTGCGGCCTGCTGGGCGACGTGGAGGCCCTGGTGGCCGGCAATGCGATTCCCCGGCGCTTTGCATCCAAGGGCTATGCCGATGCCTCGGCCCTGTTTGCGGCCGCCCGTGCCGGCGATGTGCAAGCCATAGACCTCATCGACACCCTATGCAATGTGATGGGCCGCGCCCTGTTCAATGTGACCGCCCTGTTTGACCTGCAGCGCATCTCTCTGGGCGGCAGCGTGTTCTGGCACAACCAGGACTACCTGCTGCCGCGTCTGCGGGCCTTTATGCAGGGCAAGCTGCCGGCCCTCACCGACGGGCTGGAGATCGTGCCGGCCGGCCTGGGAGAACGCGTGGGCGACTTTGCCGCGCTGGCCCTGGTGATGCGCTGATTTATAGGCTTGCACCCGAAGCGCTGGAGCAACTTGCCGAGCCGTACGGTCACATCGCCGCAAAAGCACGGATTTGCGACAGCGATGGGCTGGATGCGGGTGCTCCCGACAGTCGGCTTTCCGGTGGTCCAATTCACCTCGGTTCAGCAGCTGTTCATGGCCATCGGCATCGTGCCCATAGCGGGTGCTACGGGTTTTGCAAAGCTGCCGTCCGATTTGTGATCTGCAATCAGAAAGCGGACATTGATGCCTGCAAAGCGACATTGTTGGCCCTCCGGCACGAGCCTAGCGACAACCGGCGCAGCCCGCGGCGACTGTCCAGCAAGCGTCCTCGAACGATGCCCACACTGCAGCCCAGTAGCGGAACCAAACCCAGGCCGGTCACCACAGTGCGTTGCTGGTTCAGCAACGCGCCTTCTCAGGGTTTGTGCACGGTGTGTGGTCGGGTGTTGACCGGCCAGCACAGCAGGGCTGTCAGCAGCGCGAGCGCCACATGGCACACATACACCGGGACAAAGCTGCCATGGGTCAGCCCCGCGTGGCCCAACAGCAGCACGGTAATGGCCACCCCCATGACCGAACCAATCTGGCGAGTGGCTTGGTTGACGGCGCTGCCCACGGCGTACTGCGCGCTCGGCAAACGGTTCACCGCCGCCGCCGAAAGCGAGGGCAGTACCAATCCCACCCCCATGCCGGAGAGTAGCAGGCCCGGCAGCCAATGGCTCAGATAGGCTGGCTCTGCCCCGGGCATGAGCAGAAACCACAAGCCGCTGCAGGCATAGACCAGCGCTCCGCCCACCAGAAAGGGCCGGTGCCCTATGCGTCCCGCCATCCTGCCGGACAGCACGGCAAAGGGAATCACCAGCAGGGGGCCGGGGGTGATGGCCAGGCCTGCCTGCGGCAGCGTGTAGTGCCAGACCTCGGTCATGTAGAAAAAGAAGGCGAAGAACATCATTGAGAAGGCCATGCCAAACGCCAGGGTTGCCAGGTTCACAAAGGTGTAGGTGCGGTTTTCGAACAAGCGCAGGTCCACCAGCGGCGCCGGCGTGGCGCGGGCCCACAGCACGAAGCCGACCAGTGCGATGACGCCCAGGCTGGCGGCCGCAGCCAGTTCACCGGCACTCCAGTTTGGGGACTGCAGTTGCACAATGCTCAGCGCCAGTGCACCCACGCCCACGATCAGCAAGCCCATGCCCAGGCCATCTACAGGGCGCCGGTGCTCTGGCCGTTTGGCCTCTTTCAGCAAGGCGGCGCCGCGCCACAGCGATAGCGCACCCAGCGGCAGGTTCAGATAGAAGGCCCATTGCCAGCCCAGTGTGTCGATCACAAACGAGCCCAGGCTGGGGCCTACCGCGGCTGCCAGTGCGCTGACTGCGCCCCATAGGCTGACCGCGATTGCGCGTTTGCTCAGGGGAAAGGCGTCGAGCAGGATGGAGAGTGACGCGGGTGTCAGCATGGCGGCCCCCACGGCCTGTGCCACGCGGGCCGCAACCAGCCAGCCCACGGTGCCTGCCAGCCCGCAGGCGGCAGAGGCGGCCAGAAACAGGGTGACGCCAAGCAAGAACACCTTCTTGCGCCCATGGCTGTCGGCCAAGCCGCCGGCTGGAATCAGCATGGCGGCATAGACCACGGTGTAGGCGTTCAGCACCCAGGACATATCGGCTGCTGATGTTCCCGCAAAGCTGGCCTGAATGGTGCGAAACGCGGCGAACAGCATGGTGCTATCCATGGAGACCAGAAACACCGCAATGCTGGCGATCCAGAACACTGGCCAGGGCGAGACATCGGTGCGGGCAGCGGCAGCTGCCGTGGTGGGGAGGGTGGCGGGGGCGATAGTCATGGTCGGTCTACAGCTCCACAGCCTGCAGATAGACGGCGGGCTGGGCCGAGAGGCCCGCATGCACCTGGCGTGTCACCTCGTCGGCCAGCACCTCGCTGGCACCAGCCTCCAGTGCGTCCAGCGCTGCGCCCACCACGGCATCCGGGCTGGACTTGGGCACATCAAGCCCGCGCGTCAAATCGGTATCCACAAAGCCCATGTGCAGTGCCAGCACTTGGGTGTGCTGCTCGCTCAGCTCAATGCGCGTGCCATTGGTCATGGCCCAGGCCGCCGATTTGCTCATGCCGTAGACACCTAGCAAGGGACTGTTGATCCAACTGGCAATGGACAACACGTTCAGGATGGCACCGCCGCCGTTGGCGGCCAGCACCGGGGCAAAGGCCTGGGTCAGGCGCATCGGGCCAAACACATTGGTGTCGAAGTGGCGCTGCGCCGAGGCCAGGCTGTCATCCGCCAGAAAACCGCCGGTAGCGGCGATGCCGGCGTTGTTGATCAGCAGGGTGACATCGGGGTAATCGCGCGCTGCGGCGGCAACTTCTTCAGGGTTGGTGACATCGAGCCGGATTGGCACCACACCTGGCAACGTCACGCTGGAAGGGTCGCGCGCAGCGGCATACACCTTGCGTGCGCCGCGGGCCAGCGCCGCGCGGGCAAAGGCCAGGCCCAGGCCGCGGTTGGCGCCGGTAATGAAAACGGTAGCGTTGGAAAGTTGCATAAAAAACTCCTTTAGGGTAAACAAAAAATATGATGATCATCATATTTATGGGCGAGAGAAAGGGCTTGATAAGGTCGGTTAAAAAGAGTGGCCTTTAGGCCGCGTCGTATTGCGCCAGGAGCGCGCTGCGTGCAGCCGCCAGCAGCGCCTTGCCCTGTGCGTTGTCGCCCAGGGTACGGGCCAGTTGCAGCGTGCCCACCAGGGTTCCGGCAATCACCATCGCCTGCTCGGGTGTGCCACCCGCAGGCAGGGCTTGCTGCACCATGGCGATGAGGCCGCGCACGCGTGCGGCCGACGGCTCCAGCAGCTCGGGCGTCTGGCGGTGCATTTCCGAACCCAGGGCTGCGACCACACAACCGGCCTCGACCTCGCGCAGATGGCTTTCGGAAAGATAGGACTCAACCAGGGCCTGCAGGGCACTTTGCCCGCGCGCCACGCGCCGGCCTATGCGGCGGCCCATGAGCGCCGCGCTGTCCCGTCCGGCATGTTCCAGCGCCTCGGCCAGCAGGGCATCTCGCGAGGGGAAGTGGGCGTAAAAGCCACCATGGGTCAGACCGGCCTGTTTCATCACGTCGGCCACGCCGACACCGGAATAGCCGTTGCGCCGCAAGACGCGCGCCGCGACCTCCACGATGCGTTCGTGGGTGGTTTCGCGGCGGCTGGGTTTGGTGTCCATGGGGCTAGTGTAACAAAATATGATGATCGTCATATTTTCATAAAGGGGCCATCTGCAGGTATCCCAAAGTGGACGTTATCTGCAGCCTGCAAGTTCATCAGGTGTGTTGCCAGGGACCGGTCGTCCACCACTGCCGGTTGGTGCACATAGCAGACACATAGGGCAGAGAGTTATTCTGCTTTTGGGCAGCGAAGGAGCCGAAATACAGAATTTAAATTGATCGCCTGGAACCGGCCGTTGATGCCCATGGCGCAACCCATGACCATGCATCAGCATAAGAGGGACCCGTCTGACGCTTGAGCTTCTACTGGGATCTGATGGATGCGCTGGACGTACTGTAAAGTCAGCGAAGGGTAGTCCACACAGTTTGCGTTGGGGCACAGAAGTGCGGACTCAATCGTTTTCAGCAATCAGCCTCGCCGCTGCGCTTTCTCCATCGGCCAGAAAGCAAAATAGTCCGCAAAACCCACCATCAGCGGAAAGGTGATGGCCAGCATGGCCGAGGCGATCCAGAGTTCCAGGGTGTATTGCGGCGCACCGCCTGGCAGACCAAAACGCAGGGTAGCGGCTGCCTGGTAGAGCGCGAACAAGGCCACGGCCAGTACGGCAGCGCAGGCGCACAAGACCAGGCCCCGCAGGGGCTGGGGCAGTTGTAAAGACGGCAGGTTTTTGAACAGGATCAGGATGACGAAAATCCCGAAGATCGCAGCCACACAAACCCGCACCATGAAGACCACCAGGTCCCAATGCGCAAGGCTCACAAAGCCGGCCCAGGCAACAGCCACCAGTAGCGCTACCAGGGCGCTGAGCACAAGGCCGCGCCAGGGTTGCTGGTTGAGCACCGGCAACCATTGCTCCAGCTTTTCCATAGGCCAGAAGTCCAAGAGGATCAGCACCAGAATGCCCGCCACCGCACCGACCAGTGCCGTCACCGGTTGCCAGGCCATGAAGAGGCCGTGGTGATCCAGACTGGCGTTGTAGAAAGGGGCGTCGCGCAGAAAGCCGAAGTCAAACAGCAATACATCCACCGCCGTGGCCAGGCCATAGGTGGCGACCAGCATCAGCAGGCCCTGCGTCAAGGCAGACTTCGTCCAGTGCGTAAACGGCCAGCCCTGAAACAGCACGATCTGCGTCAGCGCCAGGGGAATGGAAATGATCAGCGGCATGATGACGAAGGGAGTCGGCTGCCACTGCCCACCACCCCATGCCAGTACCGCCAGAACAGACACCACGCAAGCCACCAGCAGATTCACCAGCGTCAACAACAGGCCACGCAGGGGCTGACGCAAGCCCCGCAGTGCAGCAGGATGCTGGCCGCGCCAGAACAGCGTCATCACCATCTGCGTGGGCACCATGGCGTTGAGGAGCACGCTGACCCAACCCATCTCGGCCTGCACCGGCATGGCCAGCGCAATGAGCAGTGCCAGCCCGATCACCAGAAAGGAGGCGAGCAGGCCCTGTTGCAATTGCTGCCGGGGACTCATAGTGACCAGGCGCTGCTGGGCATCGCGTCAACGCGCCCGGCCCGCCTCATCGCCCCAGGTCCTTGGCACTCACCCCGGCAATGCCCCAGTTCTCCTTGGGCACGTCCTGAATCCAGACGCGCACGTTGGCGATCGGGGCGCCGGTGGCCTCGACCAGCGCAGCGCTGACTTTTTCAATGACGGCGCGCTTCTGCTCTTCGGTGCGGCCTTCAATCATGTAAATCTGTGCGAATGGCATGGTGTTACTCCTTGAAGGGGTTCAGACAAAACGGATGCTGGTGCTGCCCATGCCCTGCACGCGCAGGGTCACGTTGTCACCGGCGGCAACCGATACGGCCTCGGTGATGCCGCCCGACAGGATCAGGGTGCCGGCCGGTATGCACTCGCCGCGCTCGGCCAGGTGGTTGGCCAGCATGGCTATTGCCGCAGCCGGATGGCCCAGCACCGCAGCCCCGGCACCAAAGGCCACGGGCACGCCGTTTTTCTCCAGCACGATGCCGACGGTGCGCAGGTCCACGCCGCCCACATCCATGGGCTGGCCGCCAATCACAAAACGCGCGGCCGAGGTGTTGTCGGCCACCACGCTTTTGAGGTCGAACTTGAAGTCGCGGTAGCGGCTGTCAATTACCTCGATGCCGGGCAGCACAAAGTCGGTAGCCGCCAGCACGGCGCCGATGTGGCAGCCGGGGCCGCGCAGCTCGGCCTTGGTGACAAAGGCAATCTCGGGCTCCACCTTGGGGTGGATCAGCTCACTCACCTTGCACTCGCCGCCATCGGGCACGGCGTAGTAGTCGGCCATGAAGCCGAACACCGGCGTGGTCACGCCCATCTGCTTCATCTTGGCGTGCGAGGTGAGGCCTGCTTTGAGGCCGACGATGAGGTTTCCGCGGGCGATCTTGTTGGCCTTGATCGTGTACTGGATGGCGTAGGCGTCGTCCCAATCCATGTCCGGATAGTCATCGGTGATCTTGGTCGTGTCATGCGCCTGCAATTCGCAGTTCTCCAGGCGCTCGGCCAGGGCGGTGATGGTGGCTTTCTCGAGCTTCATGCTGCTGCCTTGAGTGCAATACCGCGTTCACGGGCCATGGTCATGGCGGTGTCTTCAATCATGTCTTCCTGGCCGCCGACCATGCCGCGGCGTCCCATCTCCACCAGGATGTCGCGGGCCGACACGCCGTATTTTTTCTCGGCGCGTTTGGCGAACAGGAGGAAGCTGCTGTACACACCGGCATAGCCGAGCGTCAGCGAATCGCGGTCGATGCGGATGGCATGGTCCATCATGGGCACCACCAGGTCTTCGGCCACGTCCTGTATCTTGTACACGTCCACGCCGGTCGCTATGCCCATGCGGGCACACACGGCAATAAACACTTCCATGGGCGTGTTGCCCGCACCAGCGCCCAGGCCCGCGGCCGCGGCGTCGATGCGGTTGGCGCCGACTTCAATCGCGGCGATGGAATTGGCCACACCCATGGCCATGTTGTGGTGACCGTGGAAGCCCAGTTCGGTGTCGGACTTCAGGGCAGAGCGCACGGCACCCAGGCGGGCGCGCACGTCGTCGGGCAGCATGTAGCCGGCCGAGTCGGTGATGTAAATGCAGTTGGCGCCGTAGCTTTCCATCAGCAGGGCCTGCGTCACCAGTTTCTCAGGCGAAGCCATGTGGGCCATCATCAAAAAGCCCACGGTGTCCAGGCCCAGGGCGCGGGACTTGCCGATGTGCTGTTCGGAGACATCGGCCTCGGTGCAATGGGTGGCCACGCGAATGGTTTTGACGCCCAGGTCCTTGGCCATCAGCAGATGGTCCACCGTGCCGATGCCAGGGATCAGCAGCGCAGAGACGCGGGCCTGCTTCATTAGCGGCACCACGGCGCCCAGATACTCTTCATCGGTATGCGCGGGGAAACCGTAGTTGACGGAGGAACCGCCGAGGCCGTCGCCGTGCGTCACTTCAATCAGCGGCACGCCGGCAGCGTCCAGACCACAGGCCACGGTTTTCATCTGGTCCAGCGTCATCAGGTGGCGCTTGGGGTGCATGCCGTCACGCAAAGTCATGTCGTGAACGGTTACTTTTTTGCCTTGCAAGTTCATATTGTTTCTCCTGGGGGTTCAGACGGTGGCGGCTTCGACAGCGGCAGTGGGGCTCAGAACGAGCGTTCCGGCGAGAATTTCTTCGGCAAACATTTCTGCCGTGCGGGCGGCAGCAGCCGTCATGATGTCCAGGTTGCCAGCGTACTTGGGCAGGTAGTCGCCCAGGCCTTCCACCTCCAAAAAGACGGAGACGCGCTTGCCGTCAAACACCGGGCCGTTGACCAGCTTGTAGCCGGGCACATACTTCTGCACTTCCTTGATCATGGCGCGGATGGAGGCGGTAATGGCCGCCTGGTCCGGCTCGGTCTCGGTCAGGCAATGCACGGTGTCGCGCATCATCATGGCGGGCTCGGCCGGGTTGATGATGATGATGGCCTTGCCCTTTTTGGCGCCGCCCACTTTTTCCACCGCAGCCGAGGTGGTGCGGGTGAATTCGTCAATGTTCTTGCGCGTGCCGGGGCCGACCGAACGGCTGGACACGGTCGCCACGATTTCGCCGTAGACCACGGGTTGCACGCGACTCACCGCTGCCACCATGGGAATGGTGGCCTGGCCACCGCAGGTGACCATGTTCACATTCATCTCACCCTTGCCCACATGCGCCGTGAGGTTCACCGGCGGCACGCAAAACGGGCCAATGGCCGCGGGCGTCAGGTCGATCATCAGCACACCGAGTTCATTGAGCTTGCGCGAGTTTTCTGCGTGCACATAGGCGCTGGTAGCGTCAAAGGCGATCTGCACGCCATCATTCAGCACGTGGGGCACGAGGCCGTCGACACCGTCGGAGGTGGTCTTGATGCCCATTTCGCGGGCGCGCTTGAGGCCATCGGACTCGGGGTCAATGCCCACCATCCAGACCGGCTCCAACACCTTGCTGCGTTGCAGCTTGGCCAGCAGGTCGGTACCGATATTGCCGGGCCCGATCAGGGCGCATTTGATTTTTTTCATGGGGTCCTCGTGAGTAAATAAAAAGGTCAGATCAGGGAGCGCACCACGCCGCCATCCACGCGCAACGCGGCGCCGTTGGTGGCCGCACTGCGCGGGCTGCACACATAGGCCACCAGGGCGGCGACCTCGGCAGGGTCAATAAAACGTTGCAGCAGCGAGGTGGGGCGCGCGTGCTGGAAAAAGTCGGCCTCAGCCTCGGCCAGGGTCTGGCCCGCCTCAACAGCCAGTTTGGCAAAGAAGTCGCCCACGCCCTCGGTGCGGGTGGGGCCGGGCAGCACGGCGTTGACCGTCACGCCGGTGCTGGCACAGGTCTCAGCCAGGCCGCGCGAGACCGACAACTGCGCCGACTTGCTCATGCCGTAATGCACCATGTCTCCCGGCGGGCAGATGCCGGATTCGCTGGAGATAAACACGATGCGGCCCCAGCCGCGCTGCTTCATGCCGGCGAGCTGGCCGCGCGCCAGGCGCACACCGCTCATCACATTGACCTCGAAGAAACGCAGCCAGTCCGCGTCCGTGATCTGCTCAAAGGCCTTGGGCTCGAAGATGCCCAGGTTGTTGACCAGGATGTCCACCGCGCCGCTGGCATCCAGCAATTGCTGGCAGCCTGCTGCCGTAGATAAATCGGCCTGCACCGCATCGACGCTGGCGCCGGGCAGCTCGGCCCGCAGGCGCTGCTGCGCCTGCTGCAATCGACCTGCATCGCGGCCGTTGAGCAGCACCTGTGCGCCCTCGGCAGCCAGTTCGCGCGCAATAGCAAAGCCGATGCCGGTGGTGGAGCCCGTGACCAGAGCGCGCTTGCCTTTGAGTTGCAAATCCATGGCGTTTGCCTGCTTAGTGGAAACGTACCGAGCAGCTGCCCAGCCCGCCAATCGACACGCGGAAGTTGTCACCGGCCTTGGCCGGCGCCATGGCGGCCAGCGCGCCCGACAGCACCACTTCACCGGCCTTGATGCCAATGCCCAAGCGGCCCAGGGTGTTGACCAGCCAGGTGACGGCATTCACCGGCGAACCGAGTGCTGCGGCACCGGCACCGGTGCCGATGATGTCGCCATTCTTTTCGAACACCATGCCGCAGGTGGACAGGTCGATGCGGCGCGGATTGACCGCCCGGTCACCCAGCACAAACACGCCGCAGGACGCGTTGTCGGCCACGGTGTCCTGGATCTTGATCTTCCAGTCGCGGATGCGCGAGTCCACAATTTCGAAGCAGGGCATCACGCATTCGGTGGCGGCCAGCACATCGGCGTTGCTGATGCCCGGGCCCATCAGGTCCTTCTTGAGGATGAAGGCAATCTCGCCCTCTGCCTTGGGCTGGATCAGGGTGCTGATGTCAATGCTCTGGCCTTCGTTGTAAATCATGCCGTCCAGCAGGTAGCCGAAGTCGGGCTGGTACACGCCCAGCATGTTCATCACGGCGGCCGATGTCACGCCGATCTTTTTGCCCACCACACGCTCGCCCGCATCCAGCCTGCGCTGCAACATGCGCTGCTGGATGTGGTACGCGTTCTCTATCGTGATATCGGGGTGGCGGGTGGTGAGCGGGTCCACCACGGTGCGGTTGGTCATGGCCTGGTAGAGCTCGTCGCCCAGGGTGGTAATCAGTGTCTTGTCCATTGCGGAAGTCCGGTTGGTTTTTTAAAAATCGTAGGGCGCTGATCAACGCGCGGCCTGGGCATCCGCCAGTTTGTCAGCTTCATCCAGGAAGTTGCCGACCAGCTGCGTGAAGCGCGCGGCGTGCTCAATCTGCGTCCAGTGGCCGCAGCGGCCGAACACATGCAGCTGCGCGCGCGTGATCCAGTCCGCCAGCGTGAGCGAGTTCGACAGGGGCAGCACCCGGTCTTCGCGCCCGTGGATCACCAGGGTCTCGTGCGGCAGGGCGCGTATGTCTTCCTCGCGGCTGGCCAAGGCGTCCACGCCGTTCTGGCGCGGCTCCGGGAACATGCTGGCAAAGGCTTCCTGAAAGCCGGGCTGGATGCTGGCGCGGTAGCGCAGCTCGGCCAGCTCGTCGCTCATCAGCGTGCGGTCGAAGGCGAAGATGTCGAGCAGCTTGCGCATGTTGGCAATCGAGGGCTGGTAGCCCCAGACCGCGTCCAGGCCCGGCGTGATCGGGAAGTGCACACCGGCTGCACCCATCAGCACCAGACGGCGCACCCGCTTGGGGTGGCGGATCGCCAGCGCCAAGGCCAGGCCGCCGCCAAAGGAGTTGCCCACCAGATCGGCTTGCTCAATCTTCAGCGCATCCAGCAGGCCCACGGCCTGCGCCACCCAGGTATCCATGTTGTAGGCGATGCCGGCAGGGCGCTCGCTGAAACCAAAGCCGACCATGTCGGGCGCAATGACGCGGCGCTGTGCGGCCAGCACCGGAATCGTCAGGCGCCAGTTGGCCCAGGCGCTCACACCCGGGCCGGAGCCGTGGATCAGCAGCACCGGAAAACCGCTGCCGATGTCGTGGTAGTTGGTGGTAATGCCATTGGCAAGAATGGACTTGCCGATTTCAGGGTTCTGTTGCATCTGTGTCATTGCGGACTTTCAGTACTTGACCATCACGTTGCGCAGCTCGGTATAGAACTCCAGCGAATGCACACCGCCCTCGCGGCCTATGCCGGACTGTTTGCTTCCGCCAAACGGTGTGCGCAGGTCGCGCAGGAACCAGCTGTTGATCCAGCACAGGCCCACTTCGATCTGCGTGGCCAGGCGGCTGGCGCGGCTGATGTCTTGCGTATAGATGGAGGTGGCCAGGCCGTACTTGGTGTCATTGGCCATGCGCACCGCTTCTTCTTCGGTGTCAAACGGCGTGATGTGGCAGCAGGGGCCGAAGATTTCTTCGCGCACGACGGTGGCCGTTTCGGGCAGGCCGGTCCAGATGGTGGGCTCGACCCAGCAGCCGTCCTTCAGGTCGTCGGGCATATCGGGCACGCCGCCGCCAAAGACGATGGTGGCGCCCTCTTCCTTGGCCTTGGCGTAGTACGACAGCACCTTCTTCTGGTGGATCTTGCTGACCAGCGGGCCGATCTTGGTGTCATGGTCGAAGGGACGACCGGGCTTCATGCCCTCGGCCTTGACCTTCAATGCGGCGACGAACTTGTCAAAGATGGGGCGCTCCACATACACGCGCTCGGTGCCCAGGCAGACCTGGCCGCAGTTCTCAAACACGGAGCGGGTGACGGTGGCGACGGCGTTCTCGAAATCACAATCGGCAAACACCACGGCCGCGTTCTTGCCGCCCAGCTCCAAAGAGACGGGGCGTATGCCATCAGCTCCGGCCTTCATGATGGCGGTTCCCGTTTTCGTCTCACCGGTAAAGGTGATGCCGTTCACACCCTGGTGCGCGGTCAGGAAAGAGCCGGCGGAATTCACGCCAAAGCCGTTCACCACGTTGTAAACGCCGGGCGGCACACCGACCTTGTTCATCACCTCGCCGAGCAGCGTGGCGGTGCTGGGGGTGGCTTCCGAGGGCTTGACGACGACGGTGTTGCCGCAGGCCAGGGCCGGGCCGGCCTTCCAGGTCATCAGCAGCAGCGGCAGATTCCAGGGGCAGATGATGGCAATCACCCCGCGCGGTGTGCGTACACCGTAGCTGCGCGCGGTCTTGCCGTCGGGCGTGCGCATCTCGAAGGACTCGGTGGAGACGTTCTTGATGGTGTCGGTAAAAATCTTGAAGTTGGCCGCGCCGCGCGGAATATCGATGTGCGAGGCCAGATGGCCGGGCTTGCCGGTGTCGGCCACTTCGGCCTGCAGAAAGTCATCAAAACGGTGGTTGATCTCGGCCACCAGACCATCCAGCATGGCACAGCGATCCACCACCGACAGCTTGCCCCAGGGCCCGTGCAGGGCGGCGCGCGCGGCAGCTACCGCCGCATCGACTTCGGGCTGACCGGCTTCGTGGACCATGCCGATCAGGCTGTTGTCCACCGGGTTGCGCTTCTCGTAGGTCTTGCCACTGGCATTGCCCACATAGGCGCCGTTGATGAAGTTGAGGATCTGTTTCATGGCTGTTTGCTCGGAAATAAGAAATGGTTGGCGTACATCACGACTGGGTCAGACCCAGTGCATCCAGACCGGCCTGGGCAATGGCCTGATCCTGCGCCTCGCTGCCGCCGGAAACGCCGATGGCACCTATGCGCTGACCGGCCTCAAGAATCGGCAGGCCGCCACCAAAGGCGACAAAGCGCGGGCGCAGCACAATGCCTTCGCGCACCGCCGTCGAATGGCCTTGCAAGGCCTCTGCCCACTGGTGCGTGGGCAGGCCGAAGCTGACAGCCGTATATGCCTTGTCGATCGCAATGTCCACCGAATGCAGAGGCGCGCCGGGCATACGCAAAAAGGCAGCCAGCAGGCCGGAAGCGTCCACCACCGCTACGTTCACACAGGCGCCCTGGCCCTGGGCTGCCTGAACGGCGGCACCGACTGCGGCATGGGCGGCGCGCCAGTCGATGCTTCGCAGATCGACACTCGCAGCGGCCGATGAGGTATTCGCTTCCGGGGCCATGACTACAGGAACTTCACAAAGGTGAAACGCAACAGATTGCCCATGGGCTCTGGGCCGGTGCCTGCCTGGGACTGGTATTCCTTGTAGGCTGCAGCCTTCAACACCACACCCGAGCTCATCAGTGGCAGCACGACTTCGGCACCGACGGCGTGGCGCTCGGACTTGTTGGAAGAAGCACCCGTGCCGCTGTCGTTGCTCATCTGCATCTGGTCATAGCCGACCAGACCGACCTGCACCTTGCCCAGCATCTTGCCCACACCCCACTCCAGGGAAACCTGGTCGCCGGGCTTGATGCCATTGGACTTGCTGTCGTTGATTTCGTAGCGCATCAGGGCCGAGCCGGAAAGCGTCTTGTTGGCATCAAAGTAGTAGGTTCCACCAGCGGTCAGCATGGTGCTGGCAAAGCCCTTGCCGGCCGACGCGGGGGCGGAGCTGTCAGCCGACTTGAGCCAAAAACCGGCTGCGGTCACAGCATCCCAGCTGGCGCCATGCCAGGACAGAATGACAGGGCCCAGGTAGACATCTCCAAAGCCACTCTGCGTGTCGGCAAGGCCAGCAGCCTTGAGGGTCAGCGAGGTGGACTGCACCGGCACTATCGTTTCCATGCCGTAGTCGGCACCGAGCACCTTGGTGTTGGTAATCCAGGCGAGGCGGTTGGCCAGCGCAAAGATGGTGGCCTTGTTCTCGCCAGGCAACGCATTGCTGCTGCCGGGTGCTCTGAACTGCTCGGCGTTGTAGTTCGCCATGTAGCCCAGGTAATAGAGTCCGGGAGGTGGCACGCTGGCCGCTTGCATACCTTCAACGCCGGGCACGTAATGGCCTTCGGCGTGGGCGCTGGCCAGGACTGCCAAAGCCGCTGCGGCAATAATTATTTTCTTCATGGTGTGTGATTCATTTCAGGGAAATTTTTCCCATTGGGGGTACGGCTGTCAGGATCTCGCGCACGCAGCCGGTGGCTGCATGCGCGAGGAAAGGGCTTAAGTGGCGCCCAGGGCTCAGGTGTACACATCCGTGAAAGAGGCCACCATCTCACCGGTGTGATAGAAGATTCCGGTGCCCAGCTTGTCTTCGGTCCAGGTGGTCACGGGGCGGTCGCGCTGTGCCAGGTAACCCAGGCCGGCAAAGGTTTCGTTGCGGTTGCCGCTCGGGTCGAAGAAGTAAATCGTCTCGCCGCGAGTGATGCCGTGGCGGGTGGGCGCCACGTCAATCTTGGTCTTGGTCTTGGCCATCACGTCAGCCGACTTCAGGATGTCGTTCCACGAATCCAGGAAGTAGGCAATGTGATGCAGGCCCATGCGCGGTCCGCCGACAAAGGCGATGTCATGCGGCGTGGTGGTGCGCGACAGCCAGGTGGCAGCCTGCATGTCGCCATTAGGGCCGACCAGGATTTGCTCGGTCAGGAAAAAGTCCAGCACCTCCATGATGAACTTGGTGTTTTCAGCAACCTTGTTGACGCCGGTCTCGGGGTTGAGCTCGCACATCAGCAGGCAATGGTCCAGCCAGTGCGCGCCGGCACCGGTGATGTTGTCCGGCCAGGGATCGGGGTTGGTGGTGCCGACTTCGGTGCCCACATATTCCTTCATCGCATACAGGCGCATCTCGTGGCCGCTGGGCAGGTTGAACTGCAGCATGCGGCCGGTGGACGGCATGGTGCCTTCGGCCAGAATCTTGGTGGCGATGCCGTAGGCCTCGATCTTCTGTTGCAGATCATCCAGGTCCGCATCCTTCTCGACCTTGTAGGCCACATGGTTCAGGCCGGCCTGGTCCGAAGGCGTGAGCACCAGCGAGTATTTGTCCCACTCGTCCCAGCACTTGAGGTACACATTGCCGTGCTTGTCCTCCATCGTTTTCTTCATGCCCAGCACTTTTTCATAGTGCTTGACTGCTGCTGCCATGTCCATCACCCGCAGGCTGGCGTGACCGATTCGTGCAATACCCATTTGAAGTCTCCTCTTGGTTGAAATAAATTAATGGTTGGCCTTGGCGGCAAACCCTTTTTTGAATGGCTTCTCGAACTTGCCCACCACTTCCAGCTCGACGGGAGTGAGGGGTGCCACACGGCAGGCCAAAGTGAATCCGTGTGCTTCTTCTGTGGCACTGACGTGCGCGCGGCTGATGGGGCCCAGCGCATGGCATTGCCCCTCCAATACGTGAACCTTGCAAACACCACAGCCGCCATTGACGCAGCCCACCGGTATGCCCTTGCGGCCCAGACGCAACATGCCCTGGAGCAGGCTCTCGCTGGTGGCGCAGGCATAGGTTTCATCGGTTTGTGCGATGTGCACGCTGACCTTGGGGCGGGTGTCAAAGAACATGGTGGTGCTTCCTTAAACCCGCTTGAACAGCGGACTGCGTTGCTGGTTGGTGTCGGCGGCCGACAAGAACTTTTCGGTATAGATATCGCGCTCGAACAAGCGCCCTTGCATCAGCGTGCCGATGCAGGCTTCGATCATCACGGGCGGTCCGCACAGATAGGCCTGATGGCCAGCGAACGTGCCGCCGAAATGCGCCTTGGCCACGTCGTGCACAAAGCCGCGCGCTCCGGTCCAGTCCGAGCCTTCGGCTTCACCGGACAGGCTGGGCACGTAGGTGAAATGCGGATGCTGCTCGGCCAGGGCGCGGAACTCCGCGTCGTAGTACAGCTCTTCCCGCGTGCGCTGGCCGTAGACCAGGGTCATGGGCAACTGGCTGTTGTCTTCCAACAGGTCGTGGATCATGGAGCGCGGGCTCGACAAGCCCGAGCCACCGGCCATGAAGACCAGCGGCAGCTTGGCCGACTTGCGCACCAGAAAGCGCCCATAGGGTCCGGATATCTGCAGCTTGTCACTCACCTGGAGCTGCTGGTGCAGCCAGGTGGTGCCAGCGCCGCCGGGCACCATACGCACGTTCAATTCGATCGCACCCGTGGCCTGCACTTCAGCGGGTGAATTGGCAATCGAGAAGGCGCGGCTGCCTTCAATGCCGGGGATCACCACCTGCACATACTGCCCGGCCTGAAAATGCAACGGGCTGTCGAGCTTGAGCCAGATCGCCTTGATGGTTGGCGTGAGTGTTTCCACGCGCGCCACCGTGGTGTGGAAGTCGCGCACCGGGATCACTTGCGCATCCGGGTCTTCGTCAATGTCGGCTTCGATGCAGGCATCGCTTTGCAGCGTGGCGCAGCAGGCCAGGGTCTTGCCGGCATCACGCTCAAAGTCCATCAGCGCGAACGGGTTGGCGTGGCCATGGTCCACCTCGCCCTCGCTCACCTGCACCTTGCAGGTACCACACAGACCATGACCGCAGGCGTGGGGAATGTAGATACCCTGGCGCAAGGCGGCATCCAGCATGGTCTGCCCCTCCTCCACCTCGATGATGGCGCCCAGCGGTTCAATGGTCAGTTGGTAGCTCATGGTCTTCTTTAAAAAGCGCCTAGTTGCAGGAGCCGTTCAGGCCGGAGAGTCCGGGGGTGCGAAAGCGGATCACGTCCTTGTGCTGCAGGCCGTTGTCGGCCAGCGACTTGGCCGGGTCCGGCTTCCAGGGCTTGCCGGACTTGGTCCACTCGACCTGGTTCCAGTCAATCTTGGCGAAGTCGGGGTGGTAGCCATAGGTGCCGGGCAGCACGCCCGGGCCGACTGCGCCAAACGGGGTGTCCGGTGGCAGGGGCAGGGCAATGGGCGCGCCGAACATCAGGTGGTCTTCCCAACCGATGAAGAGCAGGGGTGCGGGAAAGTTCTCGCGCACATCCTTGGCGGGAAAGCTGTAGGGCTTCAGAGATACGACGCTCATTTTTTTGCTCCATCCACGGTATCGCCGTTCCAGGCGGCAAAGTTTTTCTGGTCTTCTGAACCGTCAAAGTCGAAGTTGTCGCTGCCGACCTTCATGTTGTAGTAGTCCAGCACGGCCAACAGCGGATCGAAGCCTTCCTTGGTCGGATCTACATCGGGCTTGAAGCAGTTGCCCTGGTAAATCTGCTGCGGTGGCAACCAGGCCTGCACGTATTTCTCGGGCTCGTTGTCGAAGATTTCCTTGCAGTGGTCGCTGCAGCAGTGGTACTTGTTACCCAGGTAATCGGACTCGCGGTAAGCGATCTTGGTGGCATCGCCCAGCTCGGTGAAGATCATCGGGATCTGGCAGGTCTGGCACAGCATGGGCAGGGTCTTCTGGTAGAAGCGGTTGCCCTTGGCAGCCTCTTCGCGCCAGAAGTCCCAACGCGGCTTGTAGACCGTATCGAACGTCTCGGGGTACTTCTCCGACAACCAGGCCATTTCTTCCTCGGAAGGAATCCAGGTATGGATGGCGGCGGCGGCGTTGTAGTTGTAGAAGACGGCAAAGGTCTGGTGGCTGATGTGGTCCTTGCCTTCGCAGGCCTGGATCCAACCCTTGGGTTTGCGGATGCCGTAGCGGGCCAGGTCCTTGAACAGGGCTTCGCCGTTTTCTTCCACATACATTTCCCAGCTCTCGCGCCAGCTCATCACGCGCTTGGGCAGCATGTAGTCCTGCATCATGGCCACGATGCTGAGCAGGCGGTAACCGCGCCAGAACCATTTGTCGATCCAGCCCTGCACGATGGGCACATTGCCCGGATCCTGCTCCAGCATGAACTTGATGCACTCGATGCCCAGCGTCATGTGGCGCGATTCATCGGACTGCGCGCTGAAGCCGAAGGTCACGGTGGACATGTCCCCGTTGTGCGCCGCACCCGACATAAAGGGCACGAACAGCAGATTGGTCAGCACATATTCAAACGAGAAGCTCACGGCGGTGAGGAACTCGAAGGGGCCGCCGGTGTAGGCATCTTCAAAGAAGGACTTCGGGACCGACAGGTACCACACGCGGTCAAACATGTGTTGCGGGCTGTGCAGGCCGTTGAAGTACTTGTTGTAGTGACTCAGGGCGTGGGTCTCGGTCTGGTAGTGGCGCAGCTCGTCAATCGACTGCATCTGGCAGGCCACGCGGGCACCGGCGCCGGTGAACTGGCGACCGGCATGGGCAAAGCCGCGGTAGGCGTAGTACTCCAGCGGCGTCACGCCGGTGAGGAACAGCTTGAGCGCATTGATGTAGCGCGCGTCCGACACGCCGAGCTGGCCGTTGTTCTGGGCAAAGGCCTCGATCACGGCGTAGAGCTTTTTCTCTTTTTCGCCCTGGTATTTCCAGTAGGCGTCCATGGTCAGGCGGAACGGGTCTTCCCACTTGTCCCAGTCATGGATCTTGATGCCTTCGTACTTGTCATACGGAAAGACCTTTTCCATAGGCTGGTAGGTGGTGTCCCACGCGAGGTCGCGGGTCATGGCTGCGTAGCGGTCTTTCAGACCGAGCTTCTTCTTGATGACGGGGGTGTCCATGTGGTGTCTCCAGGTGTGTTGGGATTCAGTGAGTCCAGCTCAGCGAGAACTGGTCGTCGTCTTCGTCGATATGGCCCGAGAGGGTGACCAGGTTGACGTGGATCTGTTGCAGATTGAAGGAGCGGCCGATCAGCTCTTCAATGCTTTCGCGTTTGATCACCAATTTGCCCGGCGCAATGATCTTGACCAGACCGGTGGGGTAGGTGGCTTCTGCTTCTGTGTTGTCGGCCAGGATGGCATCGATGATGGGGCGCGCGTCTTCGTTATCCTGGAAGGCGATGAATACATTCGACATGGGGCTTGTCTCCTTGGTGTTTTGTAGTGAGTGCTTGGGCGAGTCAGGCAGCAATGCCGGCCTTCTTGCCGCGCAGATCCAGACCGGCGCGCGCTTCCAGCAAAGCCTGTGCGCCCTCAGCGCCCAGTGCCAGTTCGGCCAGTGGTGCCAGTGCGGTTTGCGCACGGTCGGCCCAGGCTTGGACCCAGCCGGCAATCAGCTGTTTGTTGTCAGTGGATTCGGCAGCAGCCACCTTGAGCACGGCGTCGATCCAACGTGCGCTCTCGCTATGCCACTCGGGCATGAAGGCGGTCAGCATGGCCACAGCCGTGCCACCCTGGGGCACGATGTGGTCGTCCACAAAGCTGCCGAACATCAGCGGGTAGAGCTGGCCGTCCAGCGCAAAGTTCTGGGCGATGAAGAGTTCAATCGGGTCCTTCAGCACCAGCGTGTCTTCCACGTAGTGGCGCAGGGGCTGCCAGCAGGCGGCGTTCAGCCAGTCGTTCTTGCCGGCCTGCAACACACCGGGCTCGTCCAGGGCCAGGCCCAGACGGGTGATGAACTGGGCCGCGCCCAGTTGGTCCATGGCGTGGAACATGGCGGGTGCGGTGAACGGCGTACCGTAACCGTAGGCGCCAATCGAGCTGTTGTTCATATTGCCGCCCCAGGCCACATGGCGCAGGGGCATCAGCACCTGGCAGACCTTGGCACGCACGGCATCATTCATCTTGGAGACCAGCTTGCGCGAGTCGACAAATTCGTAGCTGGCTTCAATCGCATCTTGCTGGCGGGCACGGGCCATGGTCCAGGTGGCGTAGTAATACTGGCGCGGGTCGCGCAGCGCATTCCAGTCGGCCAGTTTGATGGCGGAGCGGGAAGCGTCAAAGATCTCGTGTTCCGGATCCCAGGTGGGGCGGTAGTGGAAGTTGGCCGTGGGCTGCGTGCCCAGGGTGGCTTCCTGGTAGCGCGAGGCGGGCTTGTCGTTGCCCACGTAGTGCGCGGTGTGCGCAAAGGTATTGCGCAGGGGCTTGATTTCACGGGTATGCAGATCTACAGACATGGGAACTATCCTTTGTGGGAGGGAGGTGGCGCGGGGACTAATCGTTCAGAAGCTGCACTTTTTGACGCAGGCAAAAATCGTCAAAGGCAGCACGGGGCAACATCAGGTCAACAAACAACTCGGGCCAGCCAATGGCGAACTCGAAACACACCAGGCCGTCGGCCCGCAACTGCTTGATGCGCACGTATTTGCGAGTGACGTCGCAGATGCGCTCATCCGGGGTGCTCGGTGCTTTGGGGAGGGTCAAGGTCTTGGTCATGGTTTGGCGGGTAGGTGCCTCATGACTTTGCAAGGACCCTGCCAAAAACAGCCACACCCTCAAAAATCTCGATATTTCAAGGGATAACCCCTAGAAATTTGGCCCGGAAATGATCCGTTGACACTCATATCTGGCATGAACTAGGGCTAACCCCTAGACAGATGGCCGCCCGTCCGCCTCTGAAATACTGCATTTGATGCATCCAAAGCGGCTAAAATTCACCAAATGATCAATTTCCAAAAGTCACACAGGCCGATCAGTGACTTGGGTCATAGATTTTAAAAATATCGAGAAAATGGCATTCAAGCCCTACCGCGAGACAAAGCACCCATGAGCCTCAAATACCCCCCGGACAGCGACCTGCGCCGCCTCTTGCGCTTCGAAACCGAGAGCGGTGCGATCTGGCTGGGGGACCGGCGCATGGTGCTGATGCACACCAACGCGCTGGCCGCCCTGCGCCAGGATCTGATCACCTCCGTCGGCCCCGAGCACGCGCGGCGCATCCTGACGCGCATGGGTTATGCCTCGGGCCTGTCGGATGCCGAGTACGCCAAGAAGACGCGGCCCGGCTTGGCCTTGCAGGACATCTTCATGGTCGGCCCGCAGCTGCACATGCTGGAAGGCGCAGCGCGGGTCACGCCGGTCAAGCTCGCCTTTGACATTGCGGCAGGCCAGTTCTTCGGCGATTTCCGTTGGGACCATTCGTGGGAGGCCTATGCGCACCGGCAGAAGTTCGGTGTGGTGGAAGACCCGGCCTGCTGGACGCTGATGGGCTATGCCAGCGGCTATACCAGTGCCTTCATGGGTCGTCTGATCCTGTTCAAGGAGACGCAGTGCGCCGCCTGTGGTGCCGACCATTGCCAGATCATCGGCCGCCCGATCGAGGAGTGGCCGGATGGCGAGGCCCACCGCGTGTACTTCACCGACGACTCGCTGATGGAAAAAATGGAGGCCCTGCAATCGCAGGTGGAAGCCCTGAAGTCCACGCTGGAGCCCGCCACCCAGGGCGGCCAGCTGATCGGCAAGTCCAGCGCCTTTCGCAAGGCCTACACGCTGATGCAAAAAGTGGCATCCACCCAGGCCACCGTGCTGCTCACCGGCGAGACCGGCGTGGGCAAGGAGCGTTTTGCGCGCGCCCTGCACGAGCTCTCCAGCCGGGCCGACAAGCCCTTTGTGGCGGTGAACTGCGCCGCCCTGCCCGCCGAGCTGATTGAGGCCGAACTGTTTGGCGTGGAGAAGGGTGCTTATACCGGCGCCCATGCGGCCCGAGCCGGCCGCTTTGAGCGCGCCGATGGCGGCACCCTGTTGCTAGACGAGGTGGGCGAATTGCCGCTGGCAGCGCAGGCCAAACTGCTGCGCGTGCTGCAGGAGGGCGAGATTGAGCGGGTAGGCGGTGAGGCCACGCGCAAGGTCAACGTGCGCCTGGTGGCGGCCACCAATGTGGACCTGGAGCAAGCCGTGGCGGCCGGGCGCTTCCGGCGCGACCTGATGTACCGCCTGAATGTCTACCCGATCTGCATTCCGCCTTTACGCGAGCGCAAGACCGACATCGAACTGCTGGCCCAGGGCATGCTGGCGCGCTTTTGCGTGCTGCACAGCAAGCGCGTGCTGGGCTTTGAAGAGCGCGCGCTACAGGCGCTGCTGCAGCACGACTGGCCCGGCAATGTGCGCGAGCTGGAAAACCTGGTGGAACGTGGCGTCATTCTTGCAAGCCAGTCGGGCATGGTCGAAGTGGAGCACCTTTTTCCCAACCAGCCGGACGTGGCCCAAACCAGCCTGGATGCGCATGGCCACCTCGCCCCTTTGCCCAGCGCGCAGGACGACGACCTGAGCAGCCGCATTCTGGACAGCGGCAGCACGCTCGACGAGGTCGAGGCCCGTGTGCTGGACCATGCCATGGCGCGCGCACGCGGCAACCTGTCTGAGGCGGCACGCCTGTTGGGCCTGACCCGGCCGCAAATGGCCTACCGGCAAAAGCAACGCCAACAACGCGGCGCCGCGGCGCCCTAACCCCAACACGCACGAAGCGGGAGCAACACCATGTCAACTATTCAACACAACCAGGCCACCGAGCAGGACCCCGATGCCGTGGTGCCGCGCACACTGGTGGAACGCGCGTACTTAAGCCTGCGCCACGACGTGGTGTGCGGCAAACTCGCCCCCGGCGAGCGCCTGCGCGTGGAGCATCTGAAGGACCAATACGAGGTGGGCGCCGGCACCCTGCGCGAGGCCTTGTCGCTGCTGGTATCGGATGCGCTGGTCACTTCCGAAGGCCAACGCGGTTTTCGCGTCGCACCCATTTCCATGGCCGATCTGGAGGACGTGACCAACACCCGCGTGATGCTGGAGACCGAAGCCCTGCGCCAATCCATCCGCCATGGCGACGCGCAATGGGAGGCCGCGCTGGTGCAGAGCTATGAACTGCTGACCGCCACCGAGCGCGACCTGGCCGAGACCGGCTCGGTGCGCTGGGAGCGGCGCAACAAGGCCTTCCACGAGGCGCTGATTGCCGGCTTCAATTCGACCTGGAGCAAGTACCTGCTGTCCATCCTCTACCGCCATGCCGAGCGCTACCGCAACATCAACTTCCGCCTGACCGCCGCCCACGCCAGCGGACGCGATGTGCACAAGGAACACGAAGCCATCTTCCGCGCTTCCGTAGACCGGCAGGAGGCCCGTGCCGCGCTGGCACTGGAAGCCCATATCCGCCTAACGCATGACATCGTACGGCTGCAGGCGAGTCAGGCGGCGGTGAAATAAGACCAGGGTTTTTAGAAAAACCGATCGAAGTGGATTTGTTCGAAGGGCACGCGGTGGCCGACCATCAACATCTCCTGCAAGCCCTGGGTCATGGGCGGCGGGCCGGCGAAGTAGAACTCGTACTCCGGCATCGCTGCGCCAAACGTGCGCTGCACCAGTTCATGCACAAAGCCGGTTGCACCACGCCAGGCGGTGGCTGCAACATCTCCGGGCAGCGACACCACCGGATGGAAATGGATACGTTCGCCAAAGCCGGGGAGCTCGCGCAGCAGGCTTTCACCGCAAATGTCCTGCGGTGTTCTGCCGCCATAAAAGAAGTGCAGCTGGCGCGTGTCCAGCAGACCGGCAAGCGCTGCGCCGCGGGCAATGGACACCATGGGCGCCAGACCGGAGCCACCCGCCACGCAGACGATGTCGCGCGGCACCTCGGTGCGCAAAAAGGCCATGCCATAGGGGCCGTCGATCTCAATGGCATCGCCCACCTGCAGATGGTCAAACAGCTGCTGTGTGGCCAGGCCCTTGGCAACACGGCGAATCTGGAAATGCCATTCGCCTTCTGTGTTGCCCAGGTTGGACATGGAATAGGCGCGTGGCGTAGCAACGCCGGGGATGGCCAGCATGGCGTACTGGCCCGGCAGAAAATCGGCCGCCACTTCACTCACAAAACGGAATTCGCTGATGTCATGCGTGATGGCCTGCATGCCGGTGAAGCGAGCACGCAGGCGTTGGGGTCGAATGGGTGGCACGCAATCCGGCGAGGAGCGCACCTTGATGCGCAGGTCGGTCGTGGCCACGCATTGGCAGGCCAGCAGCTTGCCTTTGCGGAGATCCCGTTCGGTAAGGCCCGGCGCCTGCGGCCAGAGGTTTTCCACCTCGCCGTCCAGCAATTCAAACTTGCAGCTGCCACAGCCGCCCGAGTTGCATTCGTAGGGAAAACCTATGCCCGCACGCAAGGCAGCACGCAGGATGCTGTCTGATCCCAGTTGCTCAAATGTGCATTGCTCGGGCTCGGTCATTATTTTTTTGGATGTCATGGCGTGTTCATGCAAAGGGATGCAGCGGGCACGGCAGGCGCTGGATGCGTAATCCAACGCCTGCCGTGGGGCCGGGTGGATTTACAGGCCCAGTGACGTGCGGAAGTCGCGCGTCGCCTGCTTGGCCGCTTCGGCCGCACCAGGCACATCGGTCAGCGCGGCGCAGTAGGCCTCAATGGCCTGGTCGGCCAGCGGCTCCCATTTGGCGATCCAGCCTTGCAGCACTTCCTTGTTGCCCGGCGTTTCCAGCGCCATCTTCACCAGCGCAGTGGCCCAGCGGCGGTGGCGCGCGGCGTCCATCAGTTGTGCGTCATTCAGCAGGCCCAGCAGCATGTCGCCGTTGTGGCGGGCGGACTCGCCCAGCTTGCGCAACACGGCTTCGTCAATGGCGGGCTTGGCGATCAGGTTGAGGGCGACAAAGCCCTCGGCCCAGTCCCAGGTCACCAGCACTTTTTCCATCAGCTCGCGAAAGCCCTGCCACGCCGGATCGCGCTCCCAGTAGCGGCGCTCGTCGGTGACAAAACCCTTGTCGGCAAAGGCTGTTGCGAGTTCCTTGGTGCGGTAGGCGGTGTGGCTGAGCCAGCGGAAGGAGTCGGCCATCTGAAAGTAATGGCAGTTGGTGATGGTGCTGGCCGGTGCCACCTGGCCCACATAGCTGGATGCCATCTGCAGGGTGTGAAACAGGTAGCGTGCGGGAGTGTAGAGCCGCGCCAGAGTGCCGGCCCAGCGCGGGTCCAGCGACAGGTCGTGCTCGCGCGTGTTGAACTGGTCGAACAGGCCGAAGACATAGTTTTCCTGGCCGTCCTGCATCATGTTGTAGCTGCGGTAGACCACTTCCTCCGGATCGCGAAAAGCGTTCCAGTCGGCGTGCTGCAGCGCGCTGCCAAAGGTGTTTTTCTTGTACCACTTGTTCATGGCCAACTCGGGGTCGAGTTCGTAGGGCGCATTCGCATCGCGGTTGTTGTAGTGCAGGTTGGTGCTGACGATTTCGTATTCGCTGGGCTTGCGGCGGCGCCCGGCCAGGTGGCTCCAGGTCTTGAGTGGTTTGAGTACTTGTGCTTCTGACATGTCGGTCTCCTCTTGGATTTTTTAGAGATGGGTGGCGAAATAAAAACGCACCTGGTCGGGCAGGGTCTCGATGCGCCCAGAGAAGGAGCTGAGGTCCACCTCCAGATCGTTCATCTTGAAGGGGCGGCCCAGCGCGGCTTCAATCGTCTCGCGCCGCAGGATCAGTTCGTCATCGGTGTCGATGCGCAGGTAGGCGCGTTTGTCGTCCACGCGGATCACGCGGCCCGGGTTGTCTTCGCGCGCGGCCTCGGCCACGGCCATGGCCAATTCACCGGCGCGCATCACCGGGCCCACGCGGTTGTTGCTGTGTTTGTTCACCACTGCAGTTGTATTCGTCATGTTGTTTCCTGATTTTTTAATGAATTCACGTGTGTGCAAACAGCACCACCACGCCGCTGGTCTGGACCAACACGTCTTCGCCTTCGATGCGCACCGGGTACTCGGCCAGGGCGCAGTCGGACGGGTTGATGCCCTTGCCGGTGCAGGCATCGAACTGCCAGAGGTGCGCGCGGCAGATCACCGTCTTGCCGTCGAACTTGCCTTCGGACAGGGGGATGTCCTGGTGCGGGCACATGCCCTGGAAGGCCTTGATCACGCCGCCCTCGGCACAGACCAGCAGGATGTCCTTGCCATCCACCTCGAAGGATTCCATGTCGCCCTCCCACAGGTCATCGAGGGTGCAGACTTTATGAAATGTCATGGCTGCATCTCCTGCTCAGTGGGCGGGGGCTTGCCAGACGACCTCGATGGTCTCGGTCGGCTTGAAGCCTGCATCGATGACCTTCATGCCGCGCGGCAAAAGCTCGGTGCTGCCCTGGCGGCGAATGCGCAGGATCTGGCCGGGGCGGGCGCGCACACGGCGACCCACGGAATGGTGGGCGGCGGCGGCAGCCACCTCGTCCATGGTGTTCTCGGTATCGACCGGCAGCAGCTGCAGCACGAAGTCGCCTTCAAAATTGGAACTCAAGGGAAATAAGGCCATAGGGCTCTCCTGTATCGGGTTGTAGATTGCACCGGCACGGCGGCCGGCGGCTTGGTTAAGTCAGTGGCTGGAACGGGCCGCCGTTTTCAGCTGGCCTTG
>TBL_comb47_HYPODRAFT_10001018_pt1 | contig 36978 bp, 10 predicted proteins | sample TroBogypolimnion_40_FD_10682 | JGI IMG/M metagenome (IMG submission 10682)
GCTTTCGGTTTCCCACTCCAATTCATCTTCCTCCTCCTCCTCACCCGAAGAGGATTCACTGTCCGAATCCATCTTCTTTTTTCGTTGGGTTTTCTTTTTGTCTTTTTCATTTTCAGAATGACGGGTTTTCTTGTCACTCTTACTCATCTTTTTGATTTCTCTGACGGATGACATGATTGATTTGATTCTGAAAGTTATAACGGATATGTATATTGTGTTTTGTATATTTATGTTTCTAGAATCAATTTTTTTTGAAGAATAAAAATTGATTTCAAACGAAAGAAAAGGATATAATAATATCATATACCTATATACTATTGACATACCGGTTGTCGTACATATTTTATCAGATACAATAATATGTCAAAAAGTCAACGTTCAAAGATGTTGAAGGAGAAGACGCCATCACGTATCATTGGAATCCAATTTAGTATGTTGTCACCTGACGAAATACGTAAAAATTCCGTGGTTGAAATCACTTCCCGTGATACCTATATCAACAACAAACCGTGCATTGGTGGGTTGTTTGACCCTAGAATGGGAGTATTGGAGCCAGGGACCATTTGTCCTACCGATGGTATGATTTACATTGATACCCCCGGATATTTTGGTCATATTGAATTAGCGAGACCCGTATTCTTTATCCAACATTTGAAAGAAATCATGAAAATCTGCAATTGTGTTTGTTTCAAATGCAGCAAATTATTAATCAATAAAAATCAACATAATCATATACTTACTCGTGACGGAGAAACACGTTGGGATTATGTATCCGCACTGGCAAAAAAAATCAAACGATGTGGTCAAGAAACTGACGATGGTTGTGGTTACAAACAGCCTGACAAAATCAAACAAGAAGGAATGTCCAATATTATTGCTACCTGGGAAAAAATGGGAGAATTGAAATTGACACCTGAAATTATTTTGAAAATATTCAAACGCATTTCCGACGATGATATTTTCTTCATGGGATTCAGTCCACTTTGGTCACGTCCCGAATGGATGATTTGTCAAGTCTTACCGGTTCCTCCTCCCGCAGTGCGTCCATCGGTCAAACACGACGCACAACAACGTTCGGAAGATGATTTAACCCATATTTATAGCAACATTATCAAATACAACAATAATTTGAAAGAACGATTGAATTCCCAAGATACCAATTCCTATGCGATTGAAGTATTGACAACCATCTTGCAACATTCCATTGCCATGATTGTGAATAACAAAATCAAAGGGGTGGATCCAATGGCGCAACGTTCGGGTCGTCCTTATCAATGTATCATGGGTCGTATCAATAGTAAAAATGGACGTATTCGTGGTAATTTGATGGGGAAACGTGTGGATTTTAGTGCCCGTTCTGTCATTACCGGTGATCCCAATTTGTCCATACGGCAACTGGGAGTTCCTATGAAAATCGCCAAAAATTTGACCAAACCCATGGTGGTCAATGACATGAATCGTGACTATTTGATGAAACTGGTTCAGAATGGTCCCGACGAATATCCCGGTGCGAAAATTTTGGAAAGAAAGAATGGTGAAAACATCTCCCTGCGTTATGTAGACCGTGCTTCGGTACAATTGGAAAATGGTGACATTGTTCATCGTCACATGATGGACGGAGATATCGTGTTATTTAATCGGCAACCTTCTTTACACCGAGCTTCCATGATGGCTCACATAGTGAAAATTATGAAGGTTGGTGATTCATTTCGCATGAACGTTGGGGTAACAAAACCGTACAATCAAAATTAGGTTGTCAACAGGAGGCGTTAAAAGCGTGCTACCTCCTAGTGAATAAATCATTCTATTGGTTTATTTGCAACACGACCAAATTGCGGGAACGTCCTGAGAGCCTTTACTACCACCCTATTGTTGGAAACAACGGATAGGGGATCTCGGTTAATAGCCGAACCCGATGGTAAAAATGTAAAGGATTGGGCAATCCGCAGCCAAGCTTCTAAGTCCGTTATGATAAGGATATGAAGAAGGTTCAACGACTTGATGATCGTGGTTCTCAAATGAAGGTCTAATCAACCCGATGAGGAATAAGGTAAAGTCTGGTCCTGATACGAAAGGTCAGGTGAATTCTATTTCACTGGGTGAGTGAAGTATAATTCTGTAAAACACAACGGCTGATTTTGACGGGGACGAGATAAATATTTGTCTCTAACATGTGGCTGCTTATTAAGTTGTAGACAATACTTAGTAAGGAAAACAGTGGAATGTCTGCTTGTTTAATATTTTGGACAGAATGTTAGACAAATATAACCATATAGTCAATGTATTAAATCACATAAAAATAGCTCATATAACATATTAATATATGTTAGAAATTTACAACAAAGACGAGTTTCATAAAGTTGTTGGTGAAATATACAAAATAACAAATACAGTAAACAATAAATGTTATATCGGTCAAACACGAAGTCATCGCTTAAATCATGATAAGTATAGACCATTTGGATATTTGGGAAGATTTAATCATCATATTAGTAGTGCACGTTCAAATACTACAAATCATTGCAGTTATTTGAATTCAGCCATACGCAAATATGGTCCTACTAATTTTATATGTGAACTTATTCAAACATGTAATGTGGATGAACTAGATACATATGAATGTATTAACATTATTAATCATTCTTCCAAATATCCAAATGGATATAATTTAACGAACGGAGGACAAAAAATTGGTCACATAAATGGTACAAAAATTGTATTTCATGATCCCAATACTGTCCAATACGAACGTGAAAAAGTGTCATTGAAACGAAGTGATTATACAAAACAATTGATTTCTGAGCGTATTAAATTTGCAAAAAAAGATATCACACACCGTGAAATGCAAATGAAACATACACAAAATCAACATAAAGAACAAAAGTTTGACCGATATAAACATGTTACTGTAGACGTAAATAATCTTGAACAATACATGTATGTAATTCGTAACAACAAAGAAAATTACGAATTCATACGTGTAAAAATTCAAGGAATTAAAACCAACTTCGTAGGTAAGTATGAAACAATATTTGAAACTAAAAAACGAGCTATACAATTTATAAATGATTTAATACAATGGCAACACAACCAAATTGCGGGAAACTCCTTAGAGACTTCACAGACCACCTCATTGTTGGAAACAACCGATGAGGGAACTCGGGTAATGACCGATCCCAATGGTAAAACCGGTGAAGTATTGGACAATCCGCAGCCAAGCCCCTAATCTCGTTATGATAGAGAATGGGGAAGGTTCAACGACTTGATGATTGTGGGTCTCATATGATGGTCTAATCAACCTGATGAGGCATAAGGTAAAGTCTAGTCCTGAATGAAAGTTCAGGTTGGTACCCGCATTTATTTCCACACGATAAATGCAGCCAAAATGGAATATGCATGTCCCCCAGAGTGTAATAACAGAAACAGAGCTGCGTCATTTGGCGGCAATCCCATATCAAATTATTAACCCCGGATCTAACAAACCCATTATTGGAATCTTTCAAGATTCTCTCTTAGGTTCTTTTCGTTTCACCCGAAAAGACATTACATTTACTCCCTTAGAAGCCATGGGTTTACTCATGACCTTTCCCCATGTCAATGTAGATGAATTACGTAAATTAGGAGACGAAATCACTAGTTTTGACATTATTAGTCAAATTATGCCCCCTCTAACTCTTAAATACAAAACGGCTCTGTTTGATGATGGTGAAGATGCCAAAATTTCCAACAACATGTTGGAAATTCGTGCAGGTAAGTATGTTCGTGGACAAATGGAAAAAGGCGTATTTGATTCAGCAACTAAAGGTATTTTACATCGTATTTGCAATGATTATGGTAATGTTGCGTGTGCGGATTTCAATGACAATATGCAAAACATTGTCACCGAGTATATGAAAACGAGTTCATTCAGTGTTGGTATTAGTGATTTGATTGCTGACCGCAAAACATACGAAGAAATTTCTGAATGTATCAAACAACAAAAAATGGAAGTACAAACCATCATTGACAAAGTTCATCTCGGTATTTTTGAAAACACCACTGCGAATACCAACATGGCTCAATTTGAACTGATGGTAAGTAATATTCTGAACAAGGCTACAGATAATGCCGGTAAAATTGGTAAGAAATCTCTCAGCAAAGACAACCGGTTCTTAATGATTGTCAATTCCGGATCCAAGGGCAGTCTAATCAACATTTCTCAAATGATTTCTTGTCTAGGACAACAATCGGTAGATGGTAAACGTATTGCGTATGGATTAGATGATCGTACACTGCCTCATTTCAAAAAGTACGATGATTCACCCACATCGCGTGGATTTGTAGAAAACTCCTATATCACTGGATTGAATGCCCCTGAGTTGTTCTTTCACGCCATGGCTGGAAGAACTGGCTTGATAGACACGGCAGTGAAATCCGTTACCAGTGAAACTACCATTCTTATTTTAGAAGATGGACGTCCGAAATATACCGAAATCGGTGCATGGATTGATGCACAATTGGATGCAACTGAAAACAAAAAACACGTGGAACATTCACCCAATGACCGTAATTTGGAATTATTGAATCTTCCATTAGAACAAGTGTATATTCCCACTGGAGATGAAAATGGTACAGTGACATGGGGAGAAGTCACCGCAGTCACGCGTCATGACCCAGGGGAACGTTTATACGAAGTAACTACCCAAAGTGGACGCAAGGTAACCGTGGCAGAAAGTCAAAGTTTACTTATTTGGGATAAGGAAACCTCTACATTTGTACCAAAACATTCTACGTTGGTTGAAGTAGGCGATTCAGTTCCAGTTACCATGAATTTGTGCAAATCACCGATTGTCTTGGATCATATACAACTATCGGATTATCTTCCCAAGACAGAATATGTGTACGGAACCGAATTCAACCGAGCAATTCAAATGATGGAATGTGCGATGGAACAACGAAAAGAAATACCCAATGTAGGTTCTCAAACACCAGCCTACAAACAAATTCCCCGAGGTTGGTGGAAAGAACACAACGGCACGAGTTTCGTGCTTCCTTATACCAAAAAATCATCACTACAACGTACCTCTGTCCGTTCACGTCTTGACCATATTCAAGACGGATTTGTATATCCGTATCATTCTCACCGTGAAGTGGCTCCTATCGCAGATACATTTCCTTTGACCGAAGAAAATGGTATTTTCATCGGATTATTCTTGGCGGATGGACATTCTGCAGATGGACATCACATTACGATTACCAAAAACAACGAAAACATTCGTGCATTTGTTCGTGCATGGTTTACCAAACATGGAATTGTGTACAGAGAGCATGTTCGTGTCATTGACCATGAAGATGTGGTGATAAAAGGAACCACTACCACCATTACTGGAACATGCAGTGTATTCGCTCAATTTCTGGACAAATGGGTGGGACATGGTTCTGCTAATAAATATGTGCCAACAGAAGCCTTTGTCGCCAACGATGAGTTTGTCAAAGGAATTTTGAATGGATATATTTCTGGAGACGGTTCTGTTTGTGAACGTGGAAGTATTTCAGCGACTTCAGTATCACACCGTTTGATAGAAGGTATTTCCATGTTATGTTCACGATTCGGTATGTTTGGAAAAATAACTCAAAGACAACACAAACCAACCAACACTACCCAAACACCATTACCATCAACATCTTTATTTATTCGTGCACAATGGGGTAAACTCTTTACTGAAAACATTACGCTATTAGAAAATGACAAAAATGATCGTTTGAAATCTGTTAATTGGACATTGTCCCATCGCAATTACAAATCACACAATGATGTAGTATTGGATCCGATAGTTTCTATTCAAATCACTGGTGTAGAAAAACATCCCAAATTATATGACTTAACCATTCCATCTACGTTAAATTTTGGCTTGACAAATGGTCTCATAATCCGTGATACCTCCCAGACCGGATATATCCAACGCAGGTTGGTAAAAGGATTGGAAGATTTGTATATTTCCTATGACATGACGGTACGAAATAACAAGGGGAAAATCATCCAATTCCAATATGGCGATGACAATTTTGACTCCACCAAAGTAGAAAATCAAATACTCCCACTGGCTGAAATGTCTCTGGAAGATATCTATATGCATTATGATTTACCTGGAACAAGTGAAGCCGAAAACAATTTACGTATGTCTATTTTCACCAAGGCGACAATTTCACGTATGAACAAACAACGGGCGCAGTGTAAAGAAATGTGTCACAAATACATTGAACGTTTTGTAGAAGCACGTGATTTGTTAATCAACAAAGTATTCAACAATCAAAATGAAAAATCAGTACGTATTCCGGTCGCATTCCAATACATTATCGCGAACATTCATGGACAGTTGCATCTGGATGAAAATTCGGCGGTGGATATCACTCCTCTAGAAACGTTTCAGATGATTGAAGAATATTATCAACGTATGAATTCCATTCCCTGTGTCAAAACCAATCAATTGTTTGAGATGATTTATTATTATTATTTGAATCCCCGTGATTTGTTGGTGAAACGGCGATTCCATCAAAAAGGACTGGAATTGTTGTTGGAAACCATTCTTCTCAAATTCAAAGAGGCTTTGGTACATCCTGGTGAAATGGTGGGGGTAGTTGCAGCTCAGTCAATTGGTGAGCCCTCTACGCAACTTACACTTAATACATTTCATCATACTGGTATTTCTAGTAAAACCAATGTAACTCGTGGCGTACCTAGAATTGAAGAAATATTGCGTTTGACGAAGAATCCCAAGAATCCATCCATGACGGTATTTCTCCATCCATTGGACGAAGCCCACAATGAAAAAGCCAATACATATGCTATGAAAATAACCCATACGAAACTCATTGATGTTGTCAAAAATATTCAAATATGTTTTGACCCCATAGTACAAGTGACACAAATAGAAGAGGATCAACTTTTGATGGAACAATTTTATCAATTTGAACAAATGGTGGAAGAATGTATTGCGGCACCCGAACGTAAAAATGACGAACCTGCCAAATCCAAATGGATCATTCGTATGGAAATTGACAAGGAAACTTTGGTAGATAAAAACATTTCCATGGACGATATTCATTTTGCAATAGCGAATAGTGATTATGGTAAAGAAATTCAGTGTATCTTTTCCGATTTCAACATGGACAAATTGGTATTTCGTATCCGTACCAATGCCAATATGTTTGACAAAAAAACAAGCAAACGTGGTGTTCCCAACCCTTTGGACCAATCCGACGATATTTATCTCTTGAAGAATTTCCAAGATACCTTACTCAATCAAATCGTATTGAGAGGTGTCAATGGTATACAAAATGTGTTACCTAGAAAATTACAAAACATCATTGTCAAAGTAGAAGACAAATATATCAAAAAGGATACGTGGGTCATGGATACAACGGGTTCTAATTTGTTAGATACATTGGCTCTGGATTATATTGACTCAACACGAACCCATAGTAATGATATCAAGGAAGTATTTAATGTATTGGGTATTGAAGCCGCTAGACAATGTATTCATAATGAATTGGTGGAAGTGATGGCATTTGCCGGCGCGAGTATTAATTATCATCATACCAGTTTACTATGTGATCGTATGACCTGTAACAAAGATATGGTGTCTATTTTCCGTTCGGGATTGTTGAATGATAATGTGGGTCCCATCGCCAAGGCGACGTTTGAGGTACACACAGAAGTATTCTTAACCGCTTCCCGACATGCAGAATTTGATCATATGCGTGGTGTATCAGCCAATATTATGTGTGGTCAACAGGGTACTTATGGTACCAACGCATTTCAAATCGTATTGGATATGAAGGCGTATGAAGGTGTACAGAATGCCCCCTATGGTCGTCGTAATGTTTCACAAGAAATAGAAAAAGGAATGGCACAAGGACAAACTGATGAATTATCCTGTACAGATATTGAAATACAGAACAATATTGTCAATGTAAAACGTATGAACGAAAACGTGGCGGTATGTTATGATGACGGTTATAAAGTTGGATTCTAGATGCCTCCACTACGTTCACGGCATCTTATACACGAATAAAATTATATAAAAACAAAAACATTTTTTATGTAAATGCCCAACGATTGTTATAACATTATTCAAAGTATTACACACGATGATCCAGAAGTCATCAAACGTCTAACCCACGTATTATCACAAGAAACCCCATCTTTCTTTGCCGAATTCATTCCCTGTCCCAAACATGAAACACTTTTTTCCTACTGGGGAACAAAATGGGATGTATATGATGTGAATATTACGGAAATAAACGAGAATACTCTAGGTATTTCATTTTATACGGCATGGACACCACCTATACAAGCATATATTCATCTAGAAAAATTGGGATTCACCATTGATGCCATGTTTATGGAATCAGGATTTGAATTTTGTGGTTATTGGAAAGACGGTGAAAAAACCTTGTATGAAAATGTAATGGACGACTTAGCCAATCTTCCGGAAGATTTTCATTTTTATTTTCAAGATAATAACGAGGACGAAGAAGATGAAGAAGAGGCATCATGAGAGAACGGTTGACGTATGAGGAAAAGTATTAGATACAGGAGGTTCAGACCAAAAAACATTGATACCTAATGTTTTGTTAAGATGATTCATCCAAAAATCGGGTGGATTATCAAAAGGTAAATAATGTTCAACGTATTTTCTAGCACATTTTTTTGATAGCAAGTAACATTGCGCAAGACGAGAACCACCATCATTTGACACATTTTTTGGATAAACAAACAAATCAGGAAGTAATTGTTGTTCAGAATACTTTAAATAATTACTATCAAACAAAATATCCCAATCGGTGTATAATTTGTTCAATTGTTCAATATACAATTCTATTCGTGATAAAACATTACGATTAGTAAAAAATATATTGTCTTCAAATATAACTGCATAATCATGATCATTCTCACAAAAATCCTTTAATGCCAAATAATGTTTATAGGAACAAGAGATCATACCGTCGGTGATTTTTGTGGAAGAGTCAGAACTACAAATACTCTTTTTTAATTCATCCGAAAGTTCATCTTTGTTTGGATGTAAAATCCATGTTATATTGTCAAGAGGAACATTGGCTTTATTAAATTCACTAATCATTCTATCCTTTCTGGATGGATCAACACCATGAATAAGGTAGAATTTAATTTTATATTGATTAGAGTTATGTAGAGTGGATAACTCCACTATGTTATCAGCATCATCCTGTGCTGCTTCTGAGCGAAGCTCGTGTACCAAACGGTCTAATGATAGTTCGTTCATTAAAAAATCAGTTTTATCTTTTCTTACATCCCAATTCACACCTGCCTTACCCAAGTGTTTTACAATCAAATCATTTATAAAAATATAACTAGAAAATAAATTACTAAATTGAACATCACATGAGCTACAATTTTGACTATCCTGATACTTATAAGTAGGAGAATAGTTATATAGTTGAAAATATCCGGAAACCCAACCCATAGACATATTTTCAACGATATTATTGTCGTTGACATTGTTAATAAAATTTTCGTACGAATGGTAATCTTCACGTTTCAAAGACCCATAAATCGTATTATTATTAATTTTGCATTTGCGAACAATATGTTGAAAATTACTAGGAAGATAGATATCAGAATCAAGAAACAACATTAAAAAATCCGAAAAACCCAATTCGTCTACTTTTTGTTGAGCATATCTTATAGCACCTCCTTTATTAAATGTAGCGTTATTATAAAAATTATAATACAATAATTCTACATTTTCAAAATTATATTTTTTTACCATATCAATTGTTTTAGTATCATTTTCATCAGTAACAATAAACCATTTTTTAAAAAAGTTTCTATTTTGTGGCAAAATGATATCTAATAAATCATCGTAATTGGATGATACAGTTATAGCAATAATATCTTTTTCCGAATGAATTTGTTCAGGGGGCATACGTTCATTATTGTCTTCAATTACTAAATTCAAAGGTAACTTCGCTTTTCGGAACGAAGGATGAGTTTGGTCGTTGTTATTACTACGTACAAGATTAGGTATAATATTAGGTATAACATTGAGTGTTCCTCTCCTGAATCTTCTTGACGAAGATGATAAATTCATAACTATATATAATTGAAGATAAAAAATAGAATAATATACGTCACCACCTATATATATATTAAAGGGTAATATGAATGTGTTATCCACGCATATTCCCAAACTTCTCCGGGTCGGCATAGCAACTGGGAACCCGCTTGAGAAGCTTCGCTTCTCTGACCAAAGCGGGTTCTAAGTGCAAAGCACCCTTTGAAGTTAGTTGTTGAAGGCCACGCTTCGCAAAGGCCCTCTGACCAAACTCATCCTCTCTGTGCAAAAGCCCTCTGACCAAATACCCACGGAATAGGCACAAGGTTGCGTGCTTAGCACACCTACTGAAGGACGACTCTGCAAAAGACCCCAATGTGGACGTCATGAGTCCTCGGCAAGCAGAGCTTGCCAGGACTCCGTTGTTACAAGCTTCGCTTGCTGATCGTAGAACGGTAGCATTGGGTACGCGCCCAAAGGGCGCAACCTTGACCGACCTTTGGTCAGAAGACCGAAGGTCTTCAACCATTTGGTAGGTCGGAGGGGATGATGCCGTGGTTGGCGAAGCCAGAGTAGTGGAGGCATCGCGTAGAACTCCCGGCAAACACATGTAAAGAATTCATAATATACTATGGTTATATCATGAATTTACGTTGGTTAAGTATCCTATACTTACCTTGTTGTTTGGTTCAAGGGTTGATACCTCCAACAAAAAAATATGTAGATATGTTGAAAATAAAACATGAATCGGAAACCAAGACAATCATCACATATATGACTCCGAAAGACCTCCTACCAAGTTCCGAAGAACCTAACAAAATCCAAGAATGGATACGTTTGACACGATTACCCAAGAACATTGTATCCAGTTCATTATTAACCTTGGTGGGTGCCTATGTAGCACATCCGGGTACGTGGATGATATGGGTAACTTCACCACCATTTTGGGCAGCCTATGGTATGGTTCAGTGTATAACTGCATCTAGTATGATTATCAACGATATATATGATGTAGAATTGGACAGGTATCAACATCCTGACCGTCCTTTGGTTCTTGGTACGATTACCAAGAATGAAGCAATTATTTCGGTATGGACATTGTTATCTATTACATTTGTTCTTGGTCTACAATATTTACCTCCACTAATGGATCTATTATGGACCACCAACATTGGATTGATTGTATTGTATACTCCTTTTTTCAAAAAAATCACTTTACTAAAAAACTTGGTGTGTGCTACCATAGTTGCTTCTACCATTCCTTTTATAGCGATTGCCACAATTAATCCCATTGATTTGATGTCTCTTTATGAACAGCATTGGACTTCTATGTGGATTACCACACAAATCACTTTCATGGCTTCTATGTACATAGAAATGATGTTGGATATATTGGATGAAGACGGTGATCGTCGTGCTCAAATACAAACTATTCCGGTTCGTTATGGGCCTATATTCACAATGCAATTGTTACGTGTATTTTTGTTATTATCCTATACATCCATCTTTGCTCAAACTGCAATGGTAAACAATTACAACGATTTTTTATACGCAAATTCTTCTTATTTTTTGTTTTATTACGGATGGAATATGGTAAACAAAGACATCTGTCGTGAAAATATTATCAAGGCCATTCAGATGACTACGTTTGCCTTAATTCTATTTTTGGGTACCAATACGTTTTACGCGAACCACTTTTTTGGATTGTAAGAATCGTTCCAATGATTGGGTATTGGATGTTTGTTTTTCCAATCCGTTACGAAAAATCGCTTCCATTTCACCCAAGTCGTCTATTTTATAGGAAGATTCAATAAGAGAATACGAAGGATATTTGTCCTTTTCTATGGTCAATGGTGAACGTATAAACCATAGCGAACTATATAAAAGAATCGGATTATCTGTTTGTGTGTTATGATCATAATGTGTATTTAAAAACAACCATAAATCGGTAGGTTGTGTTCCAATAGATGTCATTTTGATTTTACTAGCTGTAAATAATACAATTGGAATATTCCATACTTTGGACAATATCCACCAATCCAAGTCGGTCAAAAAATAATCTTCTGTGCGAATCACAGTGGACAAATCGTTGGATGCGGACAACAATTGATTCTTATTTTGGTCTTTCAAAGTACGAATTATTTTATCTCCATGAACCGCCATATAGGGTTCATATCCTTTCCATAAATCTTCTTTTATTTCTATGATGGTTTTGGATGGATAATTTGCCAATCGCAATAAATTAATGGCCACAGCAAAAGTACAATTGGGTGAATTTCCCATGAAAAAAAATTCGCGTGTATTTTTCGGAAAAGAACGTTTCCAAATACTACGATTGTTTCCCTCCACAAATGATTCTTTTTCACCTTTTTTCACCATACATTCTGTCATAACAAAGGACGAATACACATCTTTGGGAAGTTTTCGTACCATTTTTTGCTGTTCTTCCAGTGTAACAATCGGAAAAAAAGATTCTTCCAAATGTTTGGCGGGTTCGGATGTTTCATAATTGGTTTGGTGTACAAATTCAGATACATTAAAAGGAATCATGTCTTGAAAATATTCATCATTCAAAAAAGATTCTAAAATTAATATTTCATTCGGTGATAATACATAATCAGTCATACCTGACGCAATATTTAAAAAAGTTTTGGGTTGAAATAAAAATTGTTGTATCCGACGAAAACGTAACAATTCATCCGCCAATCTCAAAAAATAAATATTCTTGGTACTACAATCCATTCCATCTTTTCTACATGTTTCAATATCATATAGTAAATGTGTCATAGGTAACATCAACATGGTTCCGCTACAATATTTTTGTTCTCCACGATCATTGATGGTTTTGTCGGGTCCACCCATACATTCAAATATGGTGGAATTGGCCATTGATGATAATTCTTCTTCCGAATATTCTAAATATCCGATATGTTCACGTGAAATACTCTCCAATGCGGTGGATATTTCAGAAATTGCATCCGAAAATGTTTCCGTGTTTTTCTCATATACTTGAATCAAACGTAATATTTCTCTTTTTGTACTACGGTTTTCAAAATTATTTAACAATTGTCGTAATATTGCCCGAAACACTTGATAAAATTGTGTTTCCAAGGATACATGTACCATAAATTGTTCTCTTTTAGAATCACCATGAGTTGTCATGGCCAAAGTGTTATCCGCAGATATATCATCAGAATGTTTCAATATAGGTAAATCATCCTCTATGGGAGGTTCATGAGGAAATACAGGTACCACTTGCATGGTCTTGGTGTAAATTCCGGTGACTACATTTTTCAATGGATCTACAATTTTATACATAGGTTCACAAAGCATTTGTTGTTTTGATTCGGAAACAATATCACGTAGTCTATACAATGTTTGTGAATATGTTTTCCATAGATCAATATCGGAAGTGTTTGCTTTGGTAAATTGTGTTTTTACACGTTGTATTGCACGTTCTTTGTATGATTGTTGTATTTTTGGCATTTTATGATTGGTATCGGACATGTATATGACTGGGTAAGATGATTCCATCAATACTGCAGAAGGAATACATGGCACAATCACACCATTTTCTAATTGTAAATTTCGTTTATGTACATAGAATCCCACCACTTTTCCTTCAAAATTCCATAATTGAACACGAATCACATAATTGTATTCTTCCAATATACGTTCTGTTTCAGTAGCAGACCAATTCTTGGGAATTTCTTTTGAGGATATTTCATCCGTAACAGGCTTACAATATTGATGGGTAGTTGTGTCCACCATTTCTAAGATACGTCGTAAAGAAGGGGTGGAAGATTCCAACATAAATCCAGTACGTTTTTCAATAACAGTTTCCTTGTCTATAAATTGGTATATGGGCTCATAAAATATTCCACGTTTTAGTATAAAAAAGGATTCCTTTTTTGAATCAAACATTGAATTCAAACTGGGTGGACATAATAATTCCACTGCTAATTCATCTTCACTTAATTCCAATATGATTAAATTACAACCACCTGGTATCAACGCCGATACAGAATCAGATAAAATATCCCATAGATACGTATGATCAATGTTGGTTTGTGTATTTTGAATGTATTTTATAAAATTTTCAAATGTACGTATTGATTGTTCAAAGAAAGTACGTTGTATAGGATCTTCTTGGTCAATGGTCTTGTAAAAACGTGTTGATGTATATGTTCCTATATTAATCTCCGAGGATTCTTTTTTGTTATTACCAAATACAGATAAAAAGGCCCCATTTTGATAAGTAATAAACCGATCTAAATTCATTTGTTGAACAAATAATGTACGAAAGGTGGAAACATTGATAGGTGTTTCTGAAGGACGTTTTGTATTGTATATTTCTGTAAACAATCCTAAGAATGATTGACGTCTTGGTTGTTCAATACCATAGAGTAAAAAACACGGTTGATTCGGCAATACACGTGTTGCGTTTAAATTGGAAGTCAATAGTTTGGAATAATCTACCTGAAGAAAATATTGTACTGCTTTGGGCAGCATTGCCCATCGTTGTTGTGTGATAGGAGGTCGTGAGGAAAATTTAAGAATCACTCTGTCTTCTTTGACATTTTTTGTAATTGCAATACTGTAAGGTTCTTGTTTTTGTTCTTCTTCTACCGCAATTTCTTCCTTCTCTTCTTCTTGAGGTTCCTCAGTATCAGAGTTTCCTTGACATTGTTTTGTTCGTAAAATATGCATATTTTTTTTAGAAGTATCACCTTCAAAGCAGCAAGGTGTACATAATTCGTTAGGATGTTTTTTAGGATCTTCAAATCCTGGATAAGCGTATTTGTCGGAAATTTGCACATTGTCTTTGCAAATCCCCTGTTGATATTCTTCTTCTGTCAAAATACGTTGTTGTGACGCACACCAATACTTGGGACAAGCGTACCAAAATTTTTTAGAAGGCGTAGAAGCGTATTGTACAGTTCTTAAACTAGGGTCTTTCGCTTTGGCTTCCTCCAATTCCTCCTGATTCAAAGAGATGGGTTGACGTTTTTTTTGACAAGACCTCCCATACGAATCTTTACCTTCCAATTGAAACAATTCCATATCACGTTCATTCAGGCGGTCTAAACGTGTTTTAATACGTTTTTTTCCCGCACCGCCAAATAAAAAACCTTCCTCATCCTCTTCTTCTTCATCCTCTTCTTCTTCCTCCTCTTCTTCTTCGTCACCTTCCTCTTCCTCTTCCTCCTCTTCTTCTGTTTTTTCTTCTTCGGGTTGTAAAGATTCCACTTTTGCTGCTTCGTCTACATCCATAGCAGGTGCATCAAATACCATTTTTTCACAAAAATCCGTTTTAGGTATGGATTCAATGTTTGTTACCAAGCCCAACATTGAAAGCATATATTTTTCCAATATTTGAATATATTGAATGGTTGGTAAATCCATAGATTCCGGAAGCATAGATTCCTTCGCAATACGTTTATGAACACGCCCTTTACGTCCTACCACGTATTCGTCCGAGCCCTCTGAAAAAGTATTTGAATTTTCAGAGGACATACGTCCACAATCACGACAGTATTTGAAAATATCAATGACAATTTGTTGATTTTCATAATGTATTTCTATGGGAAAAGAATATTCACGAGTGGAACTACGTCGTAATATACGTATTTCATTATCTACTTCATATTTATCTATTCTGCGTTTGGCTTGTTCGTTTGACAAAGAATAATTAAGTACCAAACTATTGATTATGGTTGATTCAGGTTTTCCTAGGCGTTGAAATTCTTTAATCAATTGTCCCTGTCCTTCATAATCACTATATACACGTTTATATTTGAGAACAATGGAATCGTTCATATCTTCAACGGTATCATCATATACATCAAAAATATTTCTAAAACACGGCAATTCTTTCATAATAGAAAAAAATTGGGAATAACGCATGGTCCATCGTGCATGATAATGTTTTATTCCAATCGTGGTTGATTCTACATTTTCAAACAATGGTAATAAATAACCACTTTTTTGTAAAAATGCATTCAAATGTTCCAACAATGGATTGATTTTAGCACGTAATATTTGATTCAATTTATCTATTGTTTCTTCTATGGAATTTTCACAATAAATATGTACATTTCCATGATTATCTAACATGACAAACATTTCCAAATCATCTTGGTCTTCTTCACCATCCTCATTACGTTTAGGTAAATAATAAATAACACTTTGTCGTTTTGTAAATTTACAAAATATGTATATTTGACGCTTGGATAGTACAGGAATACGTTTCCCATTTTTTGAAGTTCGTTTTGTAAATAAACGCAAAATATTTTCCTTATTTTTTCCAGGATTGTACATGATTGCTGGAACAAAGGGAACAGAAGACACATTCTTAAACAAAATATCCAAAGGAATTCGTGTTTTGTTCATCATTACAAAGGTAAATTCTTTCACTTGACGCTCAATTCTTGGTAATTCATTGACTAAAACTTCCATTTTATCATCCACAAGTTCCATATAAGAACGTGTTTGATCCATCTTAGACATGTGCTCAATCATTCTTTTGGTATTTATTTCAGAACCACTTGCATTTTTAGGAAAATAGTAAGGAATTACATCGGCAGGAATATCTTTAGATAAACATACATAAATTTCATTTTGAAACATGGGTATATAACGCAATAATAAATGGTGTTCTTGAGGATACAATATTTGATACGGTTTCCATCCACGTTCTTGCCATTCTTTTAATACTTCTGGTGTACAATATATTGGATTCACTGGAAAGGTATAATCAGTTGAGTTACCAAATATTTTACCATATTGAAATCCCATAGGAACATACTGTAATATTCCTTCCATCGTATTATTTTTATCAACTATCACTTGTTGAATGGCTTCTAAAAATAAATTCATATCTGCATCGGGTGATAAATTAAATGGCAATGAAAAATTCTTTAAAAATGTTTGCATTTTTGTAAATGACAATTCGGTAGTGGTATGTTTGGTAATTTCTTGGTACAATGTCTCCACATCCAATTCAGATTTTGGTACATGACGACGTGTAAATAAATACATAGATTCAATCATAGGATAATTGTTAGGAACATCACCATACTCTTTGATACGTACTTCACCCATAGCTTTGGCAATTTTCAATTTCAAAGTATGCACAGAATCATCAGGGTATATTTGTTGTGAGGCATGAAAACTTGATTCTTTCGGTTCAGTTTGACTAAATGAATATGTTTCTGAAATACGCATGATTCCATTAGATATATCCAATACATGTACCAATACATTTTTAGTCATATCAAATTCAGGAAGAATTTCTTGTGTTGTTGATTTTTCTGGAATTTGTTGATATGGCTCTTCAGGTGATTCCGCCACTACTCCGGCTTCACCGACCACGGAATTATACACAAAATCTACCGTTCTACGAACGTCCGTCATGGGATCTAATGTATTTTTTTGAATATTTTCCTGCATGGAATATGAATATAATATACTATATTATACTACTAGGAATACTACTAACATGAATAGAGCACTTTTGATTGGAATCAATTATATCAATGACCCACAAGCAACACTTCGTGGATGCATTGATGATATTGTAAATATGGAAAATATGTTGACAAGCATGTATGGATATAGTTCAGATAATATTATCATGTTACGTGATGACAGTTCAGACCCCACATTACAACCTACACGTGATAATATTTTAGTACAACTTCAAAAAATAGCTACCATCTCTACAGAAAATGACCATGTATGGATTCATTACAGTGGACATGGTTCTTTAATACAAAATTATGAACGTGGAATGTTGGTTCCCGTAGATTATGCTACGAATGGATTCGTAAAAGATACAGATTTATTCGCCATTATTCAACAAATGCTCGGTCAAACGGTCATTGTGATGGATAGCTGTAATAGTGGTTCTATGTGTGATTTAGAATGGAATTATGAATATTTGTATGGATTGAATTTTATGAGAACACAATTAAATAGTCAATTCATTCTTAATTCCAATATATTTGTATTAAGTGGATGTAAATCATTACAAAACAGTTCAGAAATATTTGATATTGAAGCAAACCAATATGAAGGTGCTTTTACCGACGCCTTATTACACGTCATGAAATCACACTCCTATACCATCTCTTTGGGAAAACTCATGCAAGGTATTTGTGCATGGTTGGTCGGTAATGGAATTTCTTCACAAAAACCAATGTTATCTTCTTCCTCTGCAAGTCCAATTTTGATGTTATCACCTCCGTCTGAATTGACCAGTTCTGTTATACAACAAAATTTTCAAAATATTACAAAAGGATAAGATTAGATGGATGTGGTATCCGTAGCAAAGCAGTCAGATGACCACGCATATTCTGAAGGACTATGTAGGAGTCCAGAGAAATATGCCGAGAACGTAATTGAGATATCCCTATGGGCGTCTGGAGATTCGTCTGATATTTTTGATTATTTGTTATTATTTACAAATAATCAAGACACAAAACACACAAAATTAGATATCAAATCCGTAATAGAAGAGTATTCCTGAATTATCAATGATGGAACTATAGAGTTTTGAATAACGCACAGAATATGCCGCATAATCAAACGGATAAAACATTTGAAACCCTGAACTGTCAATTGGTGCGGTTGTTGCTACCAAATTTCTTACACTATATTGAACCACGGTAGTTGTCACTTGATTTCCCGCTTGTCCCATGGCATTATACGGTATTACTGCATAAGAGTAACTGATATCACGAAAGAATAAACAGCTTGGATCCGTATACAACGTGGTCATCGCGGGTGACTGCAATTGGAATGATTCTATTGGAGTACGGTTCACCAAACGTTGTACCGCTACTTGGTAAAATGACGGATATCCATTCAGAGCAACGGATATTTGTTGATATGTTGATGTTGGTAAACCTACACTTAGTGAAGGTGAAGTAGATACTGGAGATGTTACAATGGATGTTCCGGCTTGTCCAACCGCATTGTAAGATACGATAGAATAGGAGTATCTGTTTGCGGGGTAGAATACATTACTAGGATCAATGTACGTCGTAGTTCCATTAGGAACGGTAGGAACGGATATATACGACTCAATTGGTTGTCCGTTCACTAACCGTGCAATTCCGACCGTATAATACGTGGGTGAACTCAACAATGCAAACGAAATATCATTACTATTTACGCAAATATTTCCAATGGATCCTATAGAAATACTAGGTAAGGGTGACACAGGAATCGTGGTATAAGATCCTCCTACCACACCCGATTTACTATAAGGAAGAATGGCGTACGAATACGTATTACTTACATAAAAGACATTACTTGGATCAATATAAATCGTAGTTCCACTTGGTACGGGTTGATATGTTTCTATGGGGATTCCGTTCACCATACGTGCTACAGCAACCGTGTTGAAATTACCTAACAAGGCAAATGATACAGCTGTATTGTTGCAGGACAGAGGCCCAGTGTTCACGTAAGGCAAAGGTGATACCAAGGAGGTGGTATACGTTGGTCCTGCTGTACCAATTGCATTGTAGGGTATCATTGCATACGAATAAGACACATCGGGAGAAAATACGTTGCTAGGATCCACATAGACCGTGGTACCGTAAGGCACCGATTGAAAATATTCTATGGGGGTTCCGTTCAACAAACGTTGCACGGCTACTTGGTAAAACGAAGTAGAAGACAATAGAGCAAAAGAAATCCTGGAACTATTACTATAGATGTCTCCCGTACTGATGGATGGCAAAGGAGATACACTTACAGTGGTATAAGGTGTTCCTGGAATACCCGATACATTGTAGGGAACAAAGGAGTACGAATATGCATTAATCGGGTAGAAAATATTACTAGGGTCTGTATACTGTAATACACCGGGTGGTAAATATTGGTAAGATTCAATAGGAGTACCGTTGACCAAACGTGCTACGGAAAGAGAATACAACGTGGGATTATAAGGAAATGATACAGAGATGGCCGTAGTGGAAAAGGAAACGGTACCGGTGTTAAGAACCGCAGTAGGAAGAGTCGGAATATCATATCCATAGTACATAATCATTCCGGAAATATCAATATTAGATACATATCGGGTCGTATAACCCGCAGGTAAATTGGACATGACAAAATCAAATCCATAATACATAGACAATCCGGTAGTATCAACCAATGATAATGATTTGACAGCATATGTTGGAGGAATAGGTGGCGATGCTCCAGTACTTGTATAAATTGCACCAGCTTGACGCATAGCATTTCTAGGTATAATGGAATAACTATATTGTACACCACCAATGAAAGAATTAGAAGGATCGGTGTAGGTTGTTGATGTTGGTTTGTACAAATAATATTGTCCAATTACTCCATCTACAATCAACGCAATACTCGCATCATAAAATGTATTAATACTTGTGAAAGTAAATGTTATTCTAGTAGATGTTGGGATAATACTATAGTTGACGATACTTACTGAAGCCGCTGGTGAGATCATCGGTGACGTATAGACAATTCCTGCCGAATTATTTTGTCTAAGAATGTTGATTGGTACAACAGAATAAGAGTAACTTGTATCCGCCGTAAAAGGACCGGCATCTGTGTAAGAGGACAGATAATTAGCAAAGGAAGTGGTCAAAGAAGTGATAGTTGTATTGGTATTATTCGTGGCAATACGTGAAATCGCCGCTTGGTAATATGATGGGAACGCAGGTACAAACGATGTATATGGTGATGCACTTGCCAAACTAAATGTGATTCCAGATACTGCATTATAAATAGCAGTTCCGACAGAAATGGTTGCTGCAGGAGACACTGTGGATGATATGATAGATGTACCAACTGTACCAATGGTATTGTAAGGTGTTATGGAATAAGCATATGTATTCAGAGGTGAAAATACTGAACTCACATCCGTATAAGAAGCTACATCTATACCTAATAAATAAGGAATTGGACGGGCCACACCATTGAATATCAATACGAGACTTACATCATAAAAAGAGGCTGCACTAGAAAACGTGGTAATTAATGACGAAGCAGTAATCGTACTTATCGGATTAGACACTATAGGTATAGGCGATATTGCTGGTGTGGTTACGGATAATCCAGCAACATCAAGAGCATTGTAGGGTGTAATAACATATGCATAAGATACATCCGGTGATCTGTTGATAAAGTTCTGTGAAGTCACACCAAAACCCATATTTTGAGCAGATCCCAAAATTCCACCAGATATTTCCGCGATGGATACATATTCAAAACTAACCCCATAGGCGTAATTGACCGTTAAACTATTGTTAGTAATATTGTTATAATTGATAAACATTACCGTTGCAGTAGGAGACACTACCGTTGTTGTAAATGGTGTTCCGGCTTTGCCAATCGCGTTGTAAGGTGTAATCACATAGGAATAACTATTATCGGCATAAATAACAGCACTTGGATCTGTATAAGTATTTACACCTGGTAACAAAGTAATAGATGTTCCAAATGGAATACCGTCAACAATACGTGCCACATTCAATGTATAATACGTATGAACCGGTAATGAATGGGTAAATGTCAATACAATACCATCCACATTCATGGTGGAATAGGTATAATTGGATGAAGTGAAGGATGGAGACAAGGAGACTGTACTACCTATTATGGGTGTACCAGAGGTTCCTAATGCATTATAAGGTGTCACTGAATAAGTATAACTAACATCTGCAGCAAAGGAACCCGTGTTGTCTTGGTAGGTTCCGTTGGTTAATTTTACCATGGTTATCGGTGTAAACGACGAAATACCCGTTTGGCGTGTAAAGGTGATATAATTGAAACTACGTGAAACCGTACTCATACTAAATGAAATATCATTTACACTGACGTATGTGGTTGCTGGTGATACAAACGACACACTGGATGCAGGTGAAATCGCAATACTCTGAATGGTGGTACCGGTATTACCATTCTTGTTATAAGGAACAATGGAATAAGCATAACTACTATCGGGATACAGTGTCTTGGTATCTGTATAAGTAGTTTGTTGAGGTGCTAGACCTACATAGGCTCCCATATTTGAATTAACTATGGGTGCTACGGAAACATTGTAATAAGACGTCGTATTGTTCAATATTAATGTGATACTGGTATTGCTATTCGGTGTGATGGAACTGATTGTAACTGTGGGTACAGCAGAAAGTGTGGTGGTTGATAATGTTCCACCAGAGATTCCAAGAACATTGTATGGGATAATGTTGTAACTATACAACACATTGGGTGACAAATTATAATCTATGTATTGTGTCGCATAATTACTCAATGTGGTAGTATTAGATATGTTTCCACCCGATACTTCTTGTACAACTGCGTAATAATATTTTTGTGTGGTTACATTGATCGTGGCAGTGGTACCCGATACAGATGATGAATAGGCGGTTGCTGTAGGTGGTACTGAAACTGGTGTGGTATAAACAGTAGGTCCAGCGACTCCAACTGCATTGTAAGGTATGGTTGCGTAAGAATAACTAGTATCGGTGCGTAAAGGTACGGATGAATCATCTTCGTTAAATACGGTTGCACCAATGGCTTGTTGTAGATAAGAAGTCACAGCTACACCACCTACCATACGTGCTATGCTCACATAGTAATAATTGTAAGGATTGGTATAGGTGAATTGTGCACTAATACCTGTGGATGGTATTGTCACGGTTCCTACGGAAACGGATGCGGTGGGTGATACGATTGGACTATAAATGGATGTTCCCGATGTTCCGTTGGCATTGTAGGGTGTGATCATATAATTATAACTACTTTGGGCAACAAATACATTACTGGGGTCAATATACGAGGTAACATGGGGAGACAGGGTAACCGCGGATTTGGCGGTTCCATTTACAAGGAGTGCTACAGACACATAATTAAACGTATTCGCATTGAAGAAACTCATGGAAATATCATTCGCATTGATATTAATAGCACCCATAGTAACCGTAGGTGTTACGGAGATATTGGGCGTGGTAATCAAGGTACCCGATACATCTATTCCGTTGTAAGGAATGATGTTGTACTTGTAGATGGTATTTGATGTCATTTTGCTGTCCGTGTACGAGGTTGCCCCATTAGCTAACCTCTGGTAAGACCCAACGGTTCCACCCGATACTTCCGCAATCAGCACGTATTCGTAACTGGTACCGTACACAAAGTTCACTTGTACACTGGAAGTTGTGACAGCACTGTAGGTACTGAACGCCACGTTGGCTACCGTGGAAACAGGATAAGTGGTAATCGCTTGGCCAGCCACACCAATCGCATTGTAAGGGATGATAGAATAAGAGTAACTACTGTCTGCGGTGAAATATCTTCCGGTATCAACATACGTTGCGGTATGGGGAGAAACAGTTGTGTAGGAACCGAGAACACCGTTGGTGATACGTGCAACAGAAACATTGTAGAAGGAACCGATACTGGTATAATTGACGGTAATGTTACTGTAAGTAGGTACGAGGGACGTCAATGTTACTGTGGGTGTTACCGAGATGTTCGGGGTGGTAATCAAGGTACCCGATACATCTATTCCGTTGTAAGGAATGATCTTGTAATTGAAAATGGTATTTACCGTCATATTACTATCCATGTACGAGGTGACTCCATCGGCTAATCGTTGGTACGTTCCGACATTGCCACCCGATACTTCCGCAATCAGCACGTATTCGTAACTTGTACCATACACAAAGTTAACTTGTACACTGGAAGTGGTGAGAGCACTGTAGGTACTGAACGCCACGTTGGCTACTGTGGAAACAGGATAAGTGGTAATCGCTGGGCCAGCTACACCAAGCACATTGTGAGGAACAATAGAGTACGAGTAACTACTATCAGCTGTAAAGTATCTGCCAGTATCAACGTAGGTGGCTACATGAGGAGAAACTCCCACGTAGGCAGCACGAATACCGTTGGTAATACGAGCAATAGAAACATCGTAGAAAGAACCGATACTTGCATAATTGACCGTAATGTTGCCGTAGGTGGGTACGATGGAGGTCAAGGATACGGTCGGTGTAGGTGACAATACACTGGTAGTAGAAAATACACCCGAAATATCCAATACATTGTATGGTAATACCCTGTAGGTATAAATTACATTTGATGATACATTGTAATCTGTATATATGGTAGTTTTTGGTGACAATGGTATGGTTTTATTCACAATTCCGCCCGATATTTCTATGATGGTTACATAATTATAATTGATATTATTAGCAAGAGTAATGGTAATACTGGATGAATCAACACTTGTAGTATAACTAGGTAAAACCGGTGTAACAGAAATCGGTGCAGTTGTGACATAAGAACCAGAAACATCCAATACATTGTACGGGATCATATTGTAGGTATAAATTACATCAGGTGATGTATTGTAATCTGTATAAGTAGTTACATTGGATGGCAATTGTATGGTTTTATTCAAAACTCCACCCGATATTTCTACGATGGTTACATAATAGTAAGTGGAATTATTTGCCAAAGTAATGGTAATACTAGACGAATCTACACTTGTAATATAACTTGGCACGGTGGGTGTAACTGACATTGGTGCGGTTATTACGGAAACGCCTGCTATATCCAATGCATTATAAGGAGTCACTACGTAAGCGTAACTGATATCCGTAGTAAATGTAGTAGATGAATCGGAATAAGAAGTGGCTTCCAATGGTTGTTTCGTATATGAACCAATGATTCCACCATTAATACGTGCCAAATTGACATAATAGTAATTAAAAGGACTTGTATAAGAAAATAGCGCATTATCTGTGGTCATCGTAATAGAACTAACTGATACTGCAGGAACTGGAGAAACCACCGAACTATAAATGGATATACCAGATGTTCCATTGGCATTGTAAGGTGTGATCATATACTGATAACTACTGTCAGCCACAAACATATTACTTGGGTCTATGTATGAGGTAACTTGGGGTGACAATGTCACAGTGGATTTGGCGTTTCCATTTACGAGAAGTGCTACGGATACATAATTAAATGTATTGGTATTGAAAAAGTTCATAGAAAGATCATTCGCGTTGATATTGATAGCCCCCTTTGTAACTGTAGGTATTACTGAAAAATTGGGGGTGGAAATCAAAGTACCAGGTTCGTCAATTGCATTATATGGAACAATGTTATAACTATACACAGTATTGGGTGTCATGTTGTTATCTATGTATGATGTGATTCCATTAGCTAATTTTTGATAAGGACCTACTATACCACCCGATACTTCGGCAATCAGTATATATTCATAACTGGTACTATATGCAAAATTAACTTGTACACTGGAAGTGGTAATAGAACTATATGTTATGAATTGAACCGTAGCCAAAGGTGAAACTGCCGGTGAATAAATAGGAGTACCTGGTGTACCTAATACATTATATGGTACAATTACAAAGGAGAAACTGGCATCTGCAAAATATTCATTACTAGGGTCTATATACGTTGTTGTACCTGGTAATAATCCTATATATGATTCCTGGATACCATTGAATAAACGAGATACTGAGACATCGTAAAAAGTATCTGCACTTAAAAAACTCATAGACAAATCATTGTTATTAATTCCGATGGAACCAAAAGTTACTACTGGTGTGGGAGATATTATGGGTGTAGTAATCATACTTCCAGATTGATCTACAGCATTGTAAGGTATAATATTGTATTGGTAGGCCGTACTGGAAGATACATTGTAATCTATATAAGATGTTGCTCCCACATCCAATTTTTGATAAGTTCCGACATTACCACCTGATATTTCAGCAATTTGCACATATTCATAACTTATTGCATAGATGAAATTGACGGTTATCTGGGTAGGTAATACATTGTAATTCATAAATGCAACAGTGGCAACGGGAGAAACTGCAAACAATATTTCAGAAGGTCCATATTCACCCAAAGAATTGTATGGGGTTAGCACATAGGAATAACTATTGTCTGATAAAAACAACCCACTTGGATCCGAATACATAGTGGTACCCGTTGATAATTTGGTTTCGGTTCCCAAGATGTGTCCATCTACATACCGTTTAACTCCCACATAGGATACATTGGAATTGTTGGAAAATGTGAAAGAAATATTACTATTATTCACCGCAGTATAGGTTTCAAATGTTACAATGGGGGTGGGTGCTACTGGTGATGTAACAATGATGGAATCCGAATTGGAAATATCAATTGCATTGTAGGGTACAACAGTATAATAATAACTACCTACAAAAGGTCCATTGTTGTCGGTATAGGTTGCTGATCCATTGTTACTCATAAATTTGGTTGATTCGGATTCAGTAACCCCATTTACCGTACGAGTTATTTTCACATAATAAAACGATTGTAAATTGTCAAAGGTGAATGAAGAATAATACGTAGAAATAAACACAACTCCAATACTTATGGTTGCCTTGGGTGATACAACGGAACTAAGAATGGATGTTCCGTGGACATCAAGAACATTGTAAGGCACAATGTTATACTGATAACTACTATCCGCTGTAAATACTGTATCAGGAACATCTACGAAGAATGTTGTAAAAGGTGACAATTGTACATTTGTTCCATAATTGGCATTGGTGATACGTGAAATGGTGACATAATTGAATGAACTCGTCGTGAAAAAACTCATAGAAATATCAGTATAATCCACCGAAATCGCACCAAATGTTACGTAAGGAATCGCTGAAACAGGAGTTGAAATTGTAGATATGGGTGTTCCTGATACGTCAATGATATTATAAGGTACGATATTGTAATAATAAATCACGTTAGGAGAAATATTGTAATCCGTATAGGTCTGATTGTTGTACACTTGTTGAGGTGTTCCCATATCTCCACCCGATATTTCTGTAATCATATAATAAGAATAATACGCGGGGTCCAATACATTGACGATCACTTGAGATGTGGTCAACCCACTATATCCTGTAAAAGAAATACTAGGAGGAGGTGCCATAGATGGTGTGGTGATGATGGCAAACGAATTAGAAATATCCAACGCATTGTAGGGTATGATTTTGTATGTATACATGGTTATCGGTGAATAGGGTGCATTGGTGGTATCTATGTACGAATTTGCACCGAGGGGTTGTAACACGGGAGTTTGGTCTATTCCATTCACATTGGGTATAATCTTCACATAGTAATAGTTCAATAATAAATCATAATAAGTGAATTGAATACGATCTGATTGAACATAGGTATAAGATCCAAACGAAACGGTGGCAGGTGGAGATAATATTGGTCCCAAGATGGAAGAACCTACAGTTCCAAGAATATTATAAGGAACAATGGAATATTGATAACTACAATCCGCCGTGAAAATATTACTTGGATCTGTAAACGTGGATATATGGGGTGGTAACATTGAATAGGGTTGTTTGTTTCCATTGACAATGCGAGCTACGGACACATCATAGAAGGTAGTACTATCCAATACATTAAATGAGAGATAACTCGTTGAGATGGAGGTTACACCATATGTCACGGTAGGAATGGGTGAAATAGTCTTGGTAATGATACTAGGTCCGGAAACATCCACACCATTATATGGTACAATGTTGAATTGATAGGGTGTATTGGGCTGTAAACCATACATGGTATAGGATGTTGCACGATTTGCCAAGGAAACATAGTTTCCTACTTGACCCCCAGATATTTCAGCAATTGCTACATATTTATAGGTGGTACTACTGCCAAAATACATGGTCACACTGGAAGTATCCAAACCACTATATCTTAGAAAACTAACAGTAGTAGGTATTGAAATGGGTTGACTGATAACGGGTGTTCCAGCAACATTCAATACATTGTACGGTGTAATCATATAGGAATATTGATTGCTTACAGAAAATGTCCCCGAATCTATGAAAGTGGTGATACCTTTGTTTAATTTCACAGTATTTCCCACAACAGAACCATTTATTATACGCATAATGGATACATAAGAAAAGGTGGTTGCATCCGAAAATTGGAATTGTATGACATTTTGACTAGCCACAATAAATCCACCAAAGGTGACCGTAGGAAGAATCGTTACAGGAGTAGTGGTTACGGCAGCAGAAACATTGGCGATTCCTATCGCATTATAAGGAACAATGTAATAACTATATGATAGGGTAGGAAAGAATGCACTGGAAGGATCTTGGTACACGGTAGTTTCTCTAGGTACGAGAGATGTGTTTCCTCCGATTCCATTCACAATAGGAGTCACAGATATATAGGAATATTTACGATTTTGTATCAAAGGAATGGTCAATGTCGTGGGTGTAATGGTGATAGATCCTATACTTACCACTGCTTTCATACTCACAACAGGAGAATACACGGGGGTACCCAAAGTTCCTAATGAATTGCTTGGTGTCAATATATAAGAATAACTACTATCAGCAAATAAAATAGTACCTGAAACATCTATGTCATCATAATAAGCGGATAAACGGTTCGTTGTTCCAATATAAGTAGCAGTTCCATTGTTCGTGACACGTGCAACTGATACATTATAAACTGTGGTAGGATCAAAAAAGCTCATAGAAATATCATGGTTTCCAATTGAAATTGCTCCGAAAGTTATGGTAGGAATAGATGATAATGAAGGGGTAGTAATGATTGAACCAGATATATCAGCACCATCATAAGGAATCAACGAATAGGCATAGGTTACACGTGAATTCATTCCTGAATCATTGTAGGATGTCACACCATTATCAAGTCGCATATATTGACCCACGATTCCTCCAGAAATTTCGGCGATTTTCACATAATGAAAACTGGAACCGTATGTAAAATTCACTGTGACACTGGTAGAAGTGATGTTGGTATAATTACTGAAACCGACATAAGACATGATACCAATCGGTGGTGTAATCGCTGTATAACCCACCATGTTTATTTTGTTGTAGGGTTGAATAAAGTAAGAATAACTACTATCAACACTGAATACACCCACATCCGTAAACGAAGTGTCTCCTACATTGGTAGTAACAGGAGTACCATAGATTCCATCCGTAATACGTGTTATTTTCACATAGGAATAGGAATGTGAAGTATAGGGTAACAATACGCGAATTGAGGTTGATATTATGGAACCATATCCATTAAAAGCAAAAGAAGCTACCGGAGAAAGTTGTGTAGTTGTAGTAGGCGTTCCCGCAACATTGATTGCATTATACGGTAAGAATGCATACGTATATGCATTATCTGCTGTAACGGATGAATCTATGTAACTCGTGGTATTTGTAGGTTGATTTACATAGGGACTCCATGAACCACTATTTACCATACGTGCAATACTGACAAATATCATGGTAGTATTTGTATTTACAAACGGAAAGGTAATACTATTCATAGTAGCAGAAACTGTTCCCAAACTGATGGATGCCACTGGGGACATGGTAGTGGTAGTCAATGAGGTTCCACTTACATTGTATTCGTTATAGGGGGTGATAACATAACTATACACAGTAATCGCATTCAATCCCGAGTCGGTATACGAATACACCGATGCAGATAAGGTGGTAGCTGTACCCACGGATGTTCCTGTAATACGTGCGACAGATACATAATAGGCGGAATTCGGACCAGAAAAGGACAAAGATATTTGACTAGTACTTATAGGGGTTATTGCAGTCAAACTCACTGAAACTGGTAAATAACCAAAAGCAGACGATTGACTACAAGGATAATATATTTGTAAAGCCTGGGTATCAATCACATTTCCGTAATTTAGTCCAGTAGTGATGGAGATGAGTTGATTCATCCCATACAACCATATTGAACGAATATCTTGTGTACTTAGTGCACGTTTATAAACACGGAATTCGTCCACAAAACCATTGAAATATCCGAGTCCAGAACCATAACCAATTTTATTAGTATCAAAGGTGGTGGTACCGGAATTTACTGGCCATGCTCCGATTTGACTTTTCATCAAGGCTCCATTCAAATAATAATTATGAAAGGCATTGTTACCAGCGGTTCCACTGGAATTGTAGACAATAGAATATGAAATAAAATTCCACGTATTCGGAAACAAACGAAACGACCATGCAAGATATGTTGTTCCAGGATTGCTATTAAAATAGATCCAATTGTTGGTACCACTATAATAACATGAAATCCGGGGTCCTGTAGAAGATGCCATAGAAAACAACGTGGCATTGTTGGATTGTGACGAACCCACTGGATAAAACCACCCGGATATTGTGATTCCTGGTTTACCAATGGATATATTTGGAGGTGAACTGGTCAAGGTGAAATTCGCCAAATTAAAATTCTGATTTTGCGATGCGATTAGCGCGCCACAACCATTGCCAATTTTTGTATTTGGAGTGGTTACCGATGCCAAGATGGTATTCACGGAAAATGCAGTAGTATAATATGGATGATTGGAGGGTAAATTAGTTCGTAATCCCCATTTGGTAGCCAAATAACCTTCCACATTTTGACGGTCTGAGTCAGAAAGAACTCCAGAATATATCAGAACTTCACATGCATATCCGTTCCAAAAATTACCACTTTGACCACCCAAAAACAAATAATTAAACGAAATATTTCCGGTATTGCTATTCACGGTATTTTTTGCAAATCCATTCAGATAGGGTGTCCAACTACTTCCGGATTCAACCGATGACATAATGCATAAATTATTTACACTCGCGTATGGCATTGCCACCGACTGTCCCGGATTCGGTTGCCCCCCTCCAAAAAAGAAATTAGCTGCACTTCCATTATATGTATTATCTGCAGTATGTGCAGCAGCAGCAGTGACATATTGCGCGCCAAATTGCAATTGATTGGCATTATTGGCAGATATTAATAAATAGGATTTGACAGGGCTAGTACTTGGATTTAAATATCCCACCGCAAATATGGTAAAACTTGTGGGGAACGTAAGAAAATCACAGACTAAATTGTTATTTCCTCCAAAATATATAGCATTTTTTCCATTAATTGCCGAACCAGCAAACGAAGGTAGTGATACACTACCATTAAAAACAATAGCAGAATTCGCCATGTGATTTGCCATACCCGATTTATCGTACCATGCATATACCGTAGTTCCGTTCATTCCTATAGATCCAGTATCATTGGCATCCAACCATAAAATACAAGAGTTGGATGTTGAAACCGCAGGATTATATAATTTTGTAACAGTTAATGTCGTATTGTTTATAGTAGTCATACTACCATTATTGAATGGATTGATATACAAAGAATAAGGTATGTAAAAATATGGATGACTCGTCGGTAAATTCATTTGTAAACCATATTTCCAAGACAAATATCCTTCCAATGTTTGACGTTGTGCTGTGGTCAATGTGGTATTAAAAACCATTATTTCTGACAAATTTCCCCAATATTGTGCACCATAACCATTCGTAGCTTGATTATATTGCATATGTTGTCCAACCCGGTAATACGAAATATCAAACGTACCACTTGAAGAAACCGACTGTGTAGATGAAGAATTACCATTTTGATATGTAACATAATTATTCGCACCATCAAACCATCCTTCCCATAGAAATGGTAATGTTCTATTGGATAAACTAGAATAAGCATTTCGTGGAAAAACCCCATTTCTAACAGTAGTAAATCCATAACCACTGTTACTAACAAAGGATAATGAAACAGATTTACTATTGTTATTATCACCAGTTCCGACTGCATTTGACATACCAATGATGCTTCCACCATTTTCCGAATTATATTGTCCAACATTGTTGATACTTAAAATGGTCATATTTGAATTAGTGATTCTGACATTTCCTTGAAAAAATTGTGATTGTCCCGCCGTATTTGTTCCGGAAATTACCATTGTAGGATATCCATTCATTCCGGTTGAATTATACGCGATACCGCCGTTCATAGATGTTGCATTGTTTTTTAATCCTGATTTATCATACCAAGTACTCACTCCAGATCCATTGGACAGTACGGTTCCATTCGCGTTTGGATCCGTACTGTCCAACCATAATACACATGATGACATTGCGGATACAAAATTTGGATCTTTGACTTGTATAGATGCTGCGGCAGTTCCTGTCGCATAATTGTTCAATACACCATTGCTAGAATCCGTTTCCATAGGATAATATAGAGCCAATGCGCTTGGGTCAATGACTGGATATATATTTTGAATCGCGCTCTGACTTCCCGTTTGTACCACCGATACATTTGTGATACACATGACCGACGGTGAGGTTACTGCCGTGGCATTGGAAAATACAAATTTCAATGGATAAGAGCCAGTGCAAGGAAGTACAAAGGGTAGATTGTATGTGGTATAACCCACCGTGGAACTACTTACATCCAAGGTAATTTGATTCAATAGAATTACATTTCCTATACTCACTGACAAGGTTTGTGCCAAACTATAGGTATTATCTCGGGGGAATACACAAAACGACAGGGTGTATTTTGTATACGCAGGATTGTTCGTAATGTACAGATCCAATACTAGATTCTGGGTAACAGTGGTACTAGTTCCCGCCGAACCGGCATATACCGCCAAATATTGAGCTACACCGGTAGGTAATCCATAAGAATACATATTGCTGCCATTGGCTACCACATAAGTTGCACCCGCTGCGATTTGTACAGTCCAATTGTTTAATATGGGAGCTCCTATACTTACACCATTGGTGATTGGAACTTGTGTAATGGACAGGGGTGTGAAATTTCCATTGTATAACACCACATTATTAAATACTCCAAAGAAATTGACATAGGAACCAGTTTCAAATGGATAATATACTTGCATACCCGTGGGATCTACCAAATTTCCGTATTTCACCTGGGACATCATTCCGTAATTCCAAACCGCAGCAATGTCTTGATTACTCAAAGTACGATTGTACAATCTAAATTCATCCATAGAACCATTGAAATTACCTAATCCGGTTACCCCACCCCCCAAATTCAAACTTTGATAGGTCAAATTTTGTGGCCAAGCGCCGTTCAAAATCGCTGCCGTATCATTCACATAATAAGTGTACGTGGTTCCTGTAGCACTGGAATTGTTATATTTCAAGGTCAGTGCAAAGAAATTCCACGTATTGGGAACGATCATACTACTACAAATATATTCTGGGGTATTGACACCGTTGAAAGAAAAATCTAGGTACGGTTTGTTTTTGTAATAATTGATAGAAATTCTACTACCATTGTTGTTCACAAGAGAAACCAAGCAAGCATTGGTGGATTGTGATGTTCCCGAAGGATTAAACCATCCCGACATGGAAAACCCATTATAAGTCAATTGAATGGTTTGTGTCGTTTTCACATATTGGTTGTTGGTAGCGACTATATTCAAATAGCCGATTCCTGATAGTGTGGACGTATTACCAATCATTGCACCACCATAGGCGGTTGCACTCGGAATGGCCACACCTGTGGAATAATCTGGAATAGCTGTAGAAATCACACCAGACAACATATCAAACGGATAATATAGTGTCAAATTACTACTATCTACTGCATTGGCTCCTATACTATTTGTTTCACGAATATCTTGCATACGAATGTTGGTAACACACAAGGTGGACGAGGAAGATACTGAAGATGGACTGGTAAATGTAAATTTCAACGGATACACACCCGAGTTCAAAAATGAAAATGGAACATTGAAAGAACTATAAGGAACTGTACTCGTACTTGCGGTAAAGGATATCTGATTAATTAATACGATATTTCCTATAGAAACTGTTAATGTATGTAGTGTATTGTAAGCATTGTCCTTGGGAAAAACCGTAAAAGATAACATATAAGAGGTATTGGTGGAAGAGGTAATACTAATGGGAATGTTCTGAATCATCGTCGTACTATTTCCGGGATTCGCACTCATACCCACATACTGCGTAATTCCGGAAGGTAGTCCGTAAGTGTACGCATAATTTCCATTGTATAAATAATAAGTGGCATTGGTACTGAATGACCAAGATGTGATCGGAGGATTACTACTACTACCACTATTGATTGGACCTGTAGGAGAAGAGAAGTTGAAATTAAACAATTTCAATGGAGCAAAATAATTTACCATGGTGCCTGTTTCAAATGGATAATATATTTGCATTGCCATCGGATCAATCAAATCTCCATACGGACCCTTGGATTCATAGGGTTGTGAAGGAGATGTCAATGCGCTTACTGAATTTCCCGCCCACCACAATGATACTACATCATTCGCTGTCAATGTACGAGTATATACACGGAAATCATCCATAAACCCATTGAAATAACCATAGCCTTGTCCACCATATCCTACTATATTATTTATATACGATGAATTATACTCCAACCACGGTTGGTTAGCTATAGTAGCAATATTCACACCATTCAAATATAAAGTATATGTAGAACCTGTATTCAAATAACTAGAATTACCCGCACCGGTTAGTACCAAGTGATTCCAACAATTGGGAGGAATGTTCACGGTATATGCCAAGAATTCTATTTTTGGATATCCTACCACCATTCCTGACATGGAAACATCCAACCAAGAATTGGTTCCATTATAAAATACATTTACAGAACCACCAGTGGTATTGTTCAATGAAAACAAACAAGCATTGTTGGATTGTGTATTTCCTGAAGCATAAAACCAACAGGAAACACCCATTCCTAATATACCAGATTTTGACAAGGTAAATGGTGATGGTAATCCCAAATATTGTTGATTGGTAGCGTTTAGTGACAAACAACCCGTACCAAATTTGGGAGAAGGTGAAGATACCATAGAACAACCATTTACATAGGGACTCATCAAAGGATCCCATAGAGGTAATGGTATTCCCCATTTGTTTGCCAAATAACTATTAATGGATTCACGATTCGCTGTAGATAAAATCGTATTGTAAACCAATATTTCCGAAATGTTTCCTAAGAAATTGGTCACCTGATCTCCGCGGGTACCAAGATAAAATGAAGCGGAATTTTGGTCACCGAACAATGAAGTTATGTTGACATTCATATTTTGTACACTATTGGTCCATTCTTGCCACGAATATGGTTGCACCATGATTTCAAACAAAGTGGGAGTGATCTGGGTAGCCAGATTAACAGAAGAATTGTACCCATTGCTACCTGTGTTATTACCTTGACTACGTTGGGTTCCATATAGATCTATCGGATTGGGATTTCCACCATTGGAACGACTGAAAACCGCACCTCCAATACCAGTATCACTATTTACTGAACTATTAAATACTACAAATACTGACATTCCAGTCGTAAAGGTACCGATGGAAATATCCGATACCATTCCACAAGAAGTGTTACCGAAATTTACCGTGGGTTTTCCGTTCATTCCTATTGGGTCATAGGTTGAATATACAGTTTTGAAGAGTCGTGCATGGTGTCCATAACCCGATTTGTCTTTCCACTGTGTAATGTTGTTACCACTCATGATAAAATTATTGGTTCCAGTTGCATCCAACCATAGAACACAGTTTGCATTGGTTTGTAAATAGTTACTATTGTTTATTTGGGTGGTGATGGCCGAACCGGTGGAATAATTATACAAAACCCCATTTGTTGAATCCAAATCCATCGGATAGTACAGTGCCAACCCATTGGTATCAATTGTATTAAAACTCATCGTCTGGGTAATAGGAAATACTTGAATGGCCGCAATACAAAAATTGGAATTTGTCGCCGGTGGACTATTAGAAAAAGAAAAAGACAAGGTATAATTTCCTGCGGTTAATAATTCAAAGGGTAAATTTAATGTGGTACAAGACACCGATGTATTACTGTATTGCAAGGCATAATTAGATAACAAGGTTTCGTTGCCCATAGTTACCGTCAATGTTTGTAATGGATTGTAGGAATTATCCAAAGGAAATGCCACAAAGTTCAACACAAATTGGGTTGGAGTAGAAATACCCACAAAAAATGTTTGGGAAAGCACCGACGGTATGGACGATTTTTGTCCCACCATGTTGAAATATTGTGTGACTATGGAAGGTAAACTGTTGGCGTATACCGTTCTAGGGGTTTTGTCTAATGCATCACGAATGTAAAAATTCGCATTTGTCAACTTCCATCCGGCAATGGTTGGATTGTACAATGGACTTCTCATTTTACAAGTTATACCACCATTACCATTACCATAATAACTATATTCAGCATCATACGAATTAAATAATTGAGGTACATTGAACAATCCATTGTTCGTGATCAAATCAAATACGGAAATGTTGGTACTGGTCAGAGACGACCCTCGTTGATTGGGATAATAATATTGGGTAATCACACTACTAGGGTCTATGGTCATATTCACCGAAGCTTGTTGCAAAATCCCATAGTTCCATAATGCATTGATATCTGAAACACTCAATGGACGCGTATAAAAACGAATGTCTTGCAATTCACCGTTGAAACAGGTGTTTAATGCGGTATTGGTACCTAGAACATTTTGTGTATAATTAAATCCCAAGGGATATGCACCCATCTTGGTAGCAATCAACACATTGTTCAAATAGAAAGAATATTGAGCACCACAGGTGAAAAATGGCCAAGCATTTGCAATTGATGTACTGTTGGTATAGTTACCCATGGAAGTCACTACAATGGTGTAAAAATACCATTGATTGGGTAAAATAGGATACTGCAAATAAACAAATTCTATTCCTCCCGTGGCAAAGAAATCCAAATATTGATTGTTACCCAGGTAGGATTTGTAGGACAAGGAAATGGTATTGGCCGAATCAAAACAGGAAAATATAGACGCACCAGGGGGTTGTACACCTATTGGACAAAACCATCCAGACATGGAAAATCCATTACCCTTGGTGGGTGGAATTGGATTGGTATATGCAAGTATATTACTAGGAATATTTGGTAGGAAAAAACCGGACTGCAAAGATACATATTG
>TBL_comb47_HYPODRAFT_10001019_pt1 | contig 36922 bp, 30 predicted proteins | sample TroBogypolimnion_40_FD_10682 | JGI IMG/M metagenome (IMG submission 10682)
GGGCCACTCGGAGGAAGTCGTGGCGCGGGCGCTGCGGGAGTGGAAAGGCGCTCGACCCTACGTGTTCACCAAATGCGGCATGCTCTGGGACGAACAGGGCAAGATCGACTATTCGTTGCGGGCAAGATCCATTCGCCGCGAATGCGAGGCCAGCCTGCGTCGGCTCAAAACCGACGTCATTGACCTCTTTCAGATCCATTGGACGGCGGATGATTTGAGCGAAACCCTGGAAGGTTGGGGCACGCTCGCGGCCTTGCAGAAGGAAGGGAAGGTGCGATGGATTGGCGTTTCGAACGCCAGTGTCGAGGAAATGCAGGCGCTGCAGCCGATCGCCCCGATTACCTCGCTGCAGCCCCCGTATTCCATCATCCGCCGGGAGGTGGAATCGGCGCAGTTGCCCTGGTGCCAAAGCCAAGGTGTGGGGGTTATTGTCTATTCGCCGATGGCTTCCGGCCTGCTCAGTGGTGCCATGACCAGCGGGCGGATCGCTTCCCTGCCGCCAAACGATTGGCGAACCCGGAACGAACAATTCCGGGAACCGAATCTCTCGAACAATCTCCGGGTAGTGGAACGCTTGCGCCGAATCGGCGCCCGGCATGGCCTGTCGCCGGGCGAAACCGCCATCGCCTGGACCTTGCGCGATCCGGCGGTCACCGGCGCGATTGTCGGCGCCCGCAGCGCGAAACAGGTGGACGGGATCATCCGGGCCATGGACTTCCGGCTCTCGGCGGTCGAAATTGCGGAAGTGGAAGGAAGATGAGGGTTTGGTCGAGTGGCCACCGCCTGGTGGTCACGCCTGCCGGAAGGTTGGGGATGCACGGTGGAGTCCGCGCCCCCCGTTATGATCCGCTCGCGGTGGACCTGGCGGTGTGGCCCGAGACTCTGGATTTGACCGCGCACGAGGCGGCGAGAAATCGGTACTTGCCCCCCTTTCCAAGGCATTTCCAGAGGCCTACCCGCCTGCCCCTCGGAGGCTTGGCCGCCGCCGTCTTCGGCCTTGGCCTCCCCCGTGGGCCAAAGCCTGGCGCCCCCGGCCTCAGCCTCGGAATTATCCTTTGGGCAAGTAATACTTCTCGGTGTACTCGCGGACCATGCGCGCGGTCGTAAACTGCGGCACCAAAGTGACCATCGCGCGACGGATGCGCTGAATCCATTGGCGCGGAATCCCATTGGCGTCACGCTGGAAAAAGAGCGGGATCACTTCTTCGGTCAGCGCCTTGTAGAGGTGGGCGCTGTCCGCGCGGTCCTGCTCTGGCACGGAGTGGGCGTGGGAATCGTCGCCAATCGCAAAGCCATTGGTGCCGTCATAACCCTCGCGCCACCAACCGTCGAGAATACTCAGGTTGAGACAGCCGTTGGCGCCCGCCTTCATGCCGCTGGTGCCGGAAGCCTCCAGCGGGCGCCGGGGAGTGTTGAGCCAAATATCGCAGCCGGAAACCATCTGTCGGGCCACATGGACATCATAATTCTCGAGAAAGACCAAGTGCCCCATGAGGTCGCTGTACTTGCTCAGGTGAATGATGTGCTGGATGAAACGCTTGCCTTCATCGTCGCGCGGATGGGCCTTACCGGCAAAAACGAACTGTACCGGCCGGTCCTGATCCCGAGTGAGCTTCACGATCTTGTCGAACTGCTGGAAGATGAGGGGTGCGCGCTTGTAAGTGGCAAAGCGGCGGGCGAACCCGATCGTGAGGGCATCCGGGTTGAGCAACTTGTCAAAGGCAATGAAGTCACCGTGCATCAGGCGTTGTCCCTGGAGCAGCAGCCGCCGCCGGGTGAATTCGATCATCTCGCGGCGCAGTTTATACCGCAAAGCCCAAAGTTCCTCATCGGAGACGATCTCGGGATCGGCCATCTGCTGCCAGAACTCGGGGGAATTCAGGCGGGTGATCCAGTCGACGCCGTTGCTCTTGCCGTTGGTCGTCGCCGCACTCCCCTCGTCGCCGCACTCCCCGGAGAGTTTACAGCGCCAGAAGCGCCGCACCGTGCCTTTCATCCAGCCCAGCAGGTGGATCCCGTTGGTAATGTGTCCGATGGGCACCTCGTGCTCCGCTTTATCCGGATAGAGGGAGCGCCACATGTGCCGGCTCACCTGCCCGTGCAGTTCGCTCACCGCATTGGCCGCCCGGGAAACCCGGAGCGCCAGAACCGTCATGCAGAACGGCTCCTTGCTATTGTGCGGGTTGACGCGCCCGAGTTTCATCAACTCGGAAAACGGCACCGTGAATTGACTCCGGAAACGGTGCATCGCGTAATCCATCATGTCCGAGCTGAACCGATCATGTCCCGCTTCCACGGGGGTATGGGTGGTGAAGAGACACTCCTGCCGGGAGAGGTCGATCGCCTCCTGGAAGTTCTTGCCGGCGGCCATTTTCTCCCGGATCAACTCCAAGGTGAGAAAGGCGGCATGGCCCTCGTTCATGTGGAAAACCGACGGCACGATACCCAGGGCCCGCAGAAGGCGGACGCCGCCGACCCCGAGCAGGATTTCCTGCATGATCCGCGTCGTGCTATCGCCGCCGTAGACGCGCAAGGTTAGATCGCGAAAGTGCTGCTCGTTTTCCGGACGGTTGGCATCCAGCAAATACACGGTGGCCCTGCCGACATTCGCCCGCCAGGCATGAAACGCCACCCGGTTCATCCCGATGTCCACATGGCAGACCAGCGGCTCTCCGGCGGCATTGAGCACCGGTTCCACCGGCAGGTTCTTGGGGTTCAGCAGCGTGTAATACTCGGTTTGCCAGTTATTGGAGTCGATAGCCTGCTGGAAATAGCCCTCGCGATAAAACAGGCTGATCCCCGCGAAACCAAGCCCGAGGTCACTGGCCGACTTGGTGTGATCGCCCGCCAGCACGCCGAGCCCGCCCGCCGCGATCGGCAGGGTCTCGTGAAAACCGAACTCAGCCGAAAAATAGGCTACCGGGTTAGCCCGCAACGCCGGGGCGTGACGATGCGCCCAGGTGTGCGGATCGTTCAAGTAGGCGTCGAAGGCCTTCAGCACCCGCCGCACGAGGTCCCCAAACTGGGGGTTCTGGAGACGAACCCTCAATTCGTAATCGGAAACCTCATGGAGAATCGCCACCGCGTTGTGATACAGGTTCTGCCATCCGCGCGGGGAAAGCTCCTGGAAGATCTCCTGTGCCTCCTGGTCCCAGGTCCAAAAGAGATTTCGGGCCAGCTTATTCAGGCCCACAGTCAGTTCCGTTAATTGTTCGGCGGTTAGCGGTTTGTTCGTCATCGTCATATTGTAAGGCAACTACACCCTCTAAAACTTCTCTGGCCACTCCGTGGCCGCCATACCCTAAGCACAGGTTTACGTTTCAGCAAACGAAAACCCCAACGGCAGCGTAGCGCAGGGCGGCTTGGGAGCGGACGCGGCACACTGCCCGCTGATGCCGCGACGGTTCCGCGCGCCACCGCCCACGCTTGCGTTTGGTGGGATTTGAGGCAAGCTGGCGGCCCGTGAACTGGCTCTGGGACAAGACCTCATTGCGCAGCCGCTACCCGCTAGCGGTGTTGGCGGGACTTGCCCTGGCGGCTTCCTTCCCCACGGTTGGGGTGGCCGGGCTGGCTTGGATTGCTCCCGGCTTCATGGTAGCCGCGGCGCTTCGCAAAACGGGACGGGAGAGCTTCCGCATCGGTTATATGGCGGGCCTGGCTCATTACCTGGCTTCTCTCTACTGGCTCCTGCTCATTCCCTACCGGTGGCATGGCCTACCCTTGGGCCCGGCTCTAGGCTGGGTGTCGCTGAGCGCTTTCCTGGCCCTCTGGCCGGCCACCTGGGTTTGGTGGGTGTGCACAACCGCTGTCCCCGCACGGTTGAAGCTCTCTTCCTCGGCGGATCCACTCGCTGATCCGGCCGAGTTGGATCCTGGCCACGCGCTCCGCCCCGATGGGTTGGGCCGGGATGTTATCCCCGCGACGTGGGTGGGTCGAACCACCTGGGCCTTGGGGGCTGCGACCGCCTGGGTGGCGCTGGAAATGACCCTCGCGAGATTCCTGGGCGGCTTTCCCTGGAATTTCCTGGGGGACTCACAATATCAAATGACGCCTATCATCCAGATCGCCTCGGTGACGGGCGTTTATGGAGTGTCGTTTCTCATGGTTTGGTTCGCGTTGGGCGTCCTATGCGCCGGACTGACGGTCCTGCGCCACCCCGCCACGCGGTCGTTGTGGATCGCCGAATTGGGTCTGCCGCTCTTGGCCGTTACCCTCGTCTTTAACTTCGGGCGTGACCACCTCCAGCACGCCCCAACCCCCGCTCGGTCCCTCAGCGTCACGCTCGTCCAGCCAGGCATTCCGCAGACTCTGATCTGGGACGCCACCAAAAACGGCCAACGTTTCCAGAATCTCTTGCGGCTTGGCGAGCAAGCTCTTTCCAACCAGACGGAGGTCGTGATCTGGCCGGAAGGCGCCATTCCTGAGTTTCTCCGCTACGACGAAGCCACCGCCATCGCCCTCAGCAGCATGGCGCGGCGGCACCACGTGTGGATGATCGTTAGCTCGGATGATTTCGAACCGCGTGCCGGGGCCGCCAAACCCAGCGAGGGCGATTACTTCAACGCCAGTTTCTTGATCGACCCCGAGGGTCAACTCACCGGGAACAGCTACCGCAAACGGAACCTCGTGATCTTCGGGGAATACGTCCCCTGGTTGCGCTGGCTCCCTTTCCTCAAGTGGTTTACCCCCATTCAGGGCGCCTTTACGCCGGGAACCACGCCGGGACTGTTCCCCATGCAGGGTCTGGGCGCGACCGCTTCGGCGCTGATTTGTTTCGAGGATGTCTTTCCCCAATTGGACTGGGGCGGACAGGATGACAGCGTCGACTTCCTGGTGAATTTGACCAATGACGGATGGTTTGGTGAGAGCGCCGAGCAGTGGCAGCACGCCGCGAACGCGCTGTTCCGGGCCGTGGAAAGGGGCCTCCCCCTCATCCGTTGCGCCAATAACGGCATCACGGGTTGGATTGATGCCCAGGGACGCTTCCGGGAGATCTTCCGTGACGCCCAAGGCAGCCCTTACGGGCCAGGCTTTATCACGGTTCAAGTCCCCCTCCCGGCCCCGGGTGAAAAGCCAGCCCAGACTTTTTACCGCCGGCACGGGGACTGGTTCGGTTGGGCCTGCGTCGGCGCAACCGGGCTGATGCTGGTTGGAATCCTGCGTGAACGGTTCAAGCAGGTTGTCAGCCGGCGTCGCCGCGAAGTCTGCTGATCTCGGGGGGAGAAGGCGGTGCGCCGCGGGTAAAGGCCGCTTGAATATGAACCTCTACTTCACGCTATTAACCATTCCTATAACTGAAACAATCTTATCGGCTGCCCTTGCGCGAATCGCGATTCGAGGTTAACTCGTTTCCGTTGATCTCAGCCTCTGGGGACGTTTTGGTTTTCCTATGAAGGCAAAATGGCTAACCATAAATTGCCATTAATAAAACAATTGACGGTTAGTGTATGCTGGTCAACATTATGCGGCGTCCCTCCGGGAGTTTTCCGGTAGGGAATGAAATCTAGATTCGTGCTTGAAGAGCCGGCTCGAATGCCTTAAGGCTTAACAAAAATAAGAAATGTCAGCGATTTTCCCAAAGTGGACCAATCGACTGCCCGCGATGGTAATCGCCGGGGCGGTGCTCACTGGCAGCGCCGCCGTGGGCGGGGCGTGGTATTACCTGACGCCCAAGTACTCGCGCGTGGGTTACCAACCCATTCAGCCGGTCGCCTTCTCCCACGCGACGCATGCGGGCCAGCTTGGGGTGGACTGCCGCTACTGTCACAACGCGGTGGAAAAATCGTGGCACTCGAACGTGCCCGCGAGTTCGACCTGCATGAATTGTCATAACCAGGTGCTCCCGGACGATCCCCGGCTGGCCCTGGTTCGGGAGAGTGCCGTCAGCGGTAAGCCCATCCCCTGGGTGCAGATTCACCGGGTGCCTGACTTCGTCTATTTCAACCACTCCGTTCACGTGGACCGGGGGATCAGTTGCGTGGAGTGTCATGGGCCGGTCAACCAGATGGACGAAGTTTATCACTACAAGCCCTTGAGCATGACTTTCTGCCTCGACTGCCATCGTGATCCCGCCGCCAAGCTCCGTCCGCTCGATAAAATCACGGATTTGAATTGGAAATGGAGCGACAACCCGGAAGAAAACGCCCGCTTGCAGAAGGCCAGCGGTGAGAAATTCGTCCACGATTGGAAGGTCGAGTCCCTCCAGAATTGCTCCGCTTGCCACCGATGAAACCGACCTTGGCGCCCACCCCATCACTGCCCGCCGAAGCGCCGGCTTCCGGCCTGCTTTCCGTGAACCAAACCGTCGCGACGCCCAACCAAACCGCTTGGTCCACGCAGCCTGCCGAGCAGGCCGGACGCGTCTATTGGCGTGGCCTGGACGAACTCTCGGAGAGCGAGGAATTCCGCCAATGGGCCGAGCGGGAGTTTCCCCAGGGCGCAAGCGAATGGAGCGACCCGGTTTCGCGCCGACATTTCGTGAGGATCATGTCGGCCTCCTTCCTGCTGGCAGGGGTGGGTTTGGCCGGCACCGGGTGTCGTCGACCGGTGGAGAAGATCGAGCCGTTTGGCAAGATGCCTGAGGGGTATATCCACGGCGTGCCGCAATATTACGCCACCGCGATGCCGGTTCACGGCTCGGCGGTGCCGTTAGTGGTAAAATCCAATGACGGGCGCCCCACAAAGATCGAGGGCAATACCCTCCATCCTGACAGCAACGGCGGCACCGATCGCTTTGCGCAGGCCTCGATCCTGAATCTCTACGACCCCGACCGGACAACCCGCTTTACGCAAAGCGGGAACACGCGTGACCGGGAGGCCGCTCTGGATGGCCTCACAGTCTTGGCGCGCAAGGCCAAGGCGAACTCCGGGCAGGGCCTCTGTATCCTGGCCGAACCCTCGTCTTCCCCCTCCCGTCGACGCTTGCAAAAGCTTATTGGTGAGCAACTTCCACAGGCACGCTGGTTCACTTATGACCCGGTGGACCTGCAAATCGGGCGGCGGGCGGCCACTGCCTTGTTTGGCAAGCCCGTAAGACCCTATTACCGCTTGGACCAGGCAAAGGTCATCGTCTCGTTCGACTCGGACTTCCTCGGGTCAGAGGCCGATGTTCAGAATCAGATTCACCGATTCTCACAGGGCCGCCGCATCGAAAAGCCGGAGGATTCGCCGACTCGGCTTTATCTGGCGGAAGGCCTGATGAGCGTGACGGGCTTCAATGCCGACCACCGGCTCCGCCTCCCCTCGAGCGCAGTGCCACAATTGGCCGCCGCGCTGGCAGGGACGATCCTCAAGAAAGGATCCATAGACCTGGCCAAGCTCGCCCAAGCAACGGGTACCCCGGCGGACTGGATAGGCAAATGGATCGCAGAATGTGCCAAAGACCTCACTGCCCACGCGGGCCAGTCGGTGGTGTTGGCCGGCCATCGTCAACCCCTCGAGGTGCATCTGCTCGCCCTGGCGCTGAACGCGCAACTTGGCGCCTTGGGAAAGACGGTGCTCCTGCTGGAAACCGCCGAAACGAAGGAAGAGGGGATCGGCGACTTGGCCAAGGCCTTGAAAGCCGGACAGGTGGACACGCTCGTGGTTTTGGGTGGAAACCCTGCCTACACCGCCCCTGCGGATCTCGATTGGTCCACGACCCAACGTTTGGCTAAAACGGTCGTTCGCCTGGGCTACGAGGAGGACGAGACCTTCGCCGGCTGCGATTGGCATTTGCCCGCCGCCCACTATCTCGAAGCCTGGGGCGACGCCGTCACGAGCGACGGCACGCTGGTTCCCATTCAGCCGCTCATCGCTCCGCTATTTGGTGGCCTGAGCGAACTCGAGGTCCTGGCCCGTATCGCCAGCCTGCCTTCCGCCGATCCTTACACGATCGTGCGGGAGACCTTCGCCACCTTCGTTTCGGGTTCCCAAACGGATGCGGCCTGGCGGAAGTTTCTCCATGACGGTTTTCTGGCGGATTCGGCGGGCAAACCCGCCGAAGTTCAGGTTGGCGACGCCGCCCTCACTCAGGCCTTCGCGGGCATCAAGCAGGCGCCAGCCCTGAGCAAGGACAACCTCGAAGTCGTTTTCCACCGCGATTACAGCATGGATGACGGCCGCTACAATAATAATGGCTGGCTGCAGGAGATGCCCGACCCGGTTACCAAGCTGGTTTGGGACAACGTGGTCCTGGTAAGCCGCAAGACCGCCGAGGCCCTTCAGGTCAAGAACCACGATGTCGTGGAGATCAAGCTGGGAAATCGAACCGTTCGCGGTCCGATCTGGGTGCAACCCGGCCAGTCGGACTACTCGCTCGGTCTGGCGCTCGGTTATGGCCGCCCGAAGTCGGGGCGGGTTGGGCGCAATACGGGTTTCAACTGCTATCCGCTCCGAACCACGGAAGCCTTGACCATGGCCCTCGGCGCCACCTTGCACGCGGTGGGCGAGACCTTCCCCATTTCCACGACCCAGAGCCACTGGTCCATGGAGGGACGCCCGATCATCCGCGAGGCCAATTTAGAACAATACCGGCAGCATCCGACCTTCGCCAAGCACCTCGGCATGGAGGCAAACGGGCCGAAAGACCCGATGTACCCCAACCCCTTCGATGAGCTGAAGAAGAAGGGACTCCACCAATGGGGCATGTCGATCGACCTCAACCTCTGCGTAGGTTGTTCCGCCTGCATGATCGCTTGCCAGAGCGAGAACAATATTCCGATCGTCGGTAAGGATCAGGTCCGACGCGGCCGCGAGATGCACTGGATTCGGATAGACCGCTACTACACCGGCCGGCCGACTGCAGAGCCGGGCAGTCCGCAGGCCAAAGAGAATTTCGCCGAGACGTTTCACTCGGAAAGTGAGCAGCAAAAAGAGCTTTGGATTGACAACCCGCAGGCGGTGACGCAGCCCATGCTTTGCCAGCACTGCGAGGCTGCGCCGTGCGAGAATGTCTGCCCCGTTAACGCGACCTCCCATGACCAGGAGGGGCTTAATGTCATGACTTACAACCGGTGCGTCGGCACCCGGTATTGCTCCAACAACTGCCCCTATAAGGTTCGCCGCTTCAATTTCTTCGATTACAACAAGCGCCCGATCGATGCGCTGTATTGGGGACCCTTCGGCCATCGCAAGGACGACGAATGGGACCTGATTCGCATGCTGAAAAACCCCGATGTAACGGTTCGCATGAGGGGGGTCATGGAGAAATGCACGTTCTGCCTTCAGCGCATCGAGCAGGCAAAAATCGCGCGCAAGACGCGGGCTGGAGCGTCGGGCGACGTGGTCGTGCCCGAAGGCACGTTCACCACGGCCTGCGCGCAGGCCTGCCCCGCGGGAGCGATTGTCTTTGGCAATCTCAACGACACGGACAGCCGGGTTTCCAAGCTCAAGGCCCTGGACCGGGATTACTCGGTGCTCGAGTTTCTGGCGACCAAACCCCGGACGACCTACCTGGCGCGAGTGCGCAATCCCAACCCCGAGATGCCCGACTTTTACGATTTGCCTTTCAGCCTGCGAGAATTCAAAGCGAAGTCGGGGGATCCCTTCGAAGCCAAGGAGGGCGAAGGCGCCGCCGGGGAACCTAGCCCGGCCAAAACCGAGGCCGCTACTGAGAAAGGAGCCCATTAATGGCCGCTGACGCCACATTGACCCAAAGCCAGCGGGGCCCCATCACGGTTCCCGAAACACCTGCTGACCTTCAGCGCGAGCCGCTGGTAGCGAACTCACGCGGCCTCGGCTGGATTTCGAACCAGGTCGCCGCGCTCACCGAAGGCCGCACTCCCGTCTGGTGGTGGATCCTGTTCATTCCCAGCCTGCTGCTCCTAGGGATGCTGCTCTTCATGCTGACCTACCAGATCTCCACCGGAGTAGGTGTGTGGGGCAACATGCACCCGGTTATGTGGGCCTGGGACATCGTGAATTTCGTCTGGTGGATCGGCATCGGCCACGCCGGGACGCTGATCTCAGCGATTCTCTTCCTGCTGCGCCAGCGTTGGCGGACGGCGGTGAACCGCGCCGCCGAGGCGATGACCATATTCGCTGTCATGTGCGCCGGCATCTACCCTGCCCTGCATGTCGGCCGGGCCTGGTACGATTGGTGGCTGTTTCCCATTCCCAACTCCAATTCCATCTGGCCTCAATTCCGCTCGCCGCTGATGTGGGACGTATTCGCGGTATCGACCTATTTCACCGTTTCGGTTCTGTTCTGGTACATGGGTTTGATTCCTGACCTGGCTGTGATGCGGGACCGGGCCCGCACGAAAATGCGGCAGTTCATCTATGGTCTGTTCGCGCTGGGTTGGACGGGATCCAACCGCCACTGGAGCAATTACGAAAAGGCCTATCTCATCTTGGCGGGCGTATCAACTCCGCTGGTGTTGTCAGTGCACTCAATCGTCTCACTGGACTTCGCGGTTTCCCAGCTTCCGGGCTGGCATACCACCATCTTCCCGCCATATTTCGTCGCCGGGGCCATTTTCTCCGGCTTCGGCATGGTGTTGACCTTGCTGATCCCGCTGCGCTCGATCTTCAAACTCCAGGACATCATCACGATGCGGCACATTGATATCATGTGCAAAGTGACGCTGGCTACCGGTTCGATCGTGGGCTACGCCTACGGGATGGAGTTTTTCATCGCCTGGTACAGCGGCAACCCGAGCGAACAATTCCACTTTCTGAACCGCGCCCTGGGCCCTTACCAATGGGCCTGGATCATGATGGTCTCCTGCAACGTGCTGGTGCCACAAGTCTTCTGGTTTAAATGGTTCCGTCAGAACCTGGTGGCGGTGTTCATCATCTCTATCCTGGTCAATGTCGGCATGTGGTTCGAGCGCTTCGTCATCATCGTGATCTCGCTTCATCGCGATTTCATTCCGTCCAACTGGGGTTATTACCGTCCCTCGTGGGTGGACATCTGCACCTACATTGGCACCTTTGGTCTGTTTTTCACCATGTTCCTGTTGTTCCTGCGTTTTCTGCCGATGATCGCCATTTCTGAGGTCAAAGGCGTGACGCCGCAGGCGGACCCGCACCACCCGATGGGTGGCGCCAAAATGAAGGGATTGCACCATGGCTGAGCTTTCCTCCCGACCCTACGGTATCGTTGCCGAGTTCACCACCTCCGCCGACGTCCTGCACGCCGCGGAAAAAGTGCGCGAGGCTGGATTTCGCAAGTGGGACGTATTTACTCCCTTCCCGGTGCACGGCATGGATCGCGCCATGGGGATGAAGAACTCCAAAGTCGGCTGGTTTTCCTTCATCGGCGGCGTGCTCGGCTACACCACCGGCATGGTGATGATCTGGTGGATGAATAAGATCGATTACCCGATCGTGATTGGTGGCAAGCCGATGTTCAGTCCCTTCGCGGCGTTTCCGCCCTCGTACGAACTGACCATTCTGTTTGCGGCCTTCGGCTCGCTCGGCGGCATGTTGTTTCTCAACCGCCTGCCACGCCTGCATCATCCCCTGCTGAAGAACAAACGGTTTTCACTGGTGACCCATGACCGCTTTTTCGTGGTCATTGAGTGCGCCGACCCGAAATACTCGGAAGCGGCCACTCGAACATTACTGGAAGCCGCCGGCAGCCAGCACATTGAGGTCGTGGAGGAATAATGCGCTACTTTCTCGCTTTTCTCGCTCTCTTCACCGCGGTCGTGCTGTCGGTTTTCGGGCTGCTCGGCTTTCGTGGGGCTCACTTCACCAAGCCGCCGCTCTATGTCTTCCCCGACATGGAATGGCAGCTCAAGCTGCGGCCGCAGAAACCCAACGGGTTCCTGCCCAGCGGACTAAGTTCCCAGTTGCCGGTGGCCGGCACTATCCCCCGAGGGAACCCGCTTGAGACCGTCGGCGGATCCGTATTTCCTTATGAAGACTCCCCGGTCAACACCGGGCTGCTGACGGGAACGACCAATTATTTGGAGAACAACCCCCTGGCCATCAATGCGGAACTGCTCAAGCGCGGGCAGCAGCGGTTTACCATCAATTGTTCGCCCTGTCACGGCCAGTTGGCCGATGGCAACGGCATCACCCGCAAAATCGGCGCCATGGCCGTCGTGGCCAATCTCCATGACAAACGCATTGTGGAAATGCCGGACGGCGAATTGTTCTATATCATCAGCAACGGCCGAAACCTGATGCGACCCTACGCGCCCAATGTGACCGTGGCCGACCGCTGGGCGGTGGTGGCCTACCTCCGGGCCCTGCAACTCAGCCGGCTCGGCACCCTGGACGAAGTGCCCGAGAGCCTGCGTGTCAATCTGAAGAAGTAGCTATGAACCATCACTCTTCAACCAAGGGCTTGGACCTGTCCAAATGGCGGAACCTGCCGGCCATTCTCATGGCGGCGGGAGCGGTCCTGGCGGGCGCCGGGTACCTCGCCTCGCCCAAGGAGTTTGCCTTCGCCTGGCTCCTGTCCTTCATGTTCTTTCTCAGCCTCTCGCTGGGGGGTCTGTTCCTCGTCATGGTTCACCATCTGTTCGACGCGGGGTGGTCGGTTCCGCTACGCCGCTTCAATGAACACATCGCCACCCTCCTCTTCCCCTGGATGGCCATTCTATTCGTGCCGATCGCCTTGCTGGCGCGAACGATCTATGGCTGGATGAGCGTTAACCCGATTCATGACCACGCGCTCGCGGCGAAGCAACCGCTGTTTTCGCCCACTATGTTTTACGTCGTGGCCGCTTTTTGCTTCCTGGTCTGGTGGCTCCTCAGCAATCGCCTGCGCCAATGGTCGTTGACCCAGGATAGGACGGGTGGATCCCTTCCCACCTACCGGATGCGCTTCTACTCCTATATCGGCATTTTCCTCTTTGCTATCACCTTGACCCTGGGGGTGGTCATGTGGATGAAGGGTCTACAATACGAGTGGTTCTCGACCATGTACGGTGTTTATTATTTCGCCGGCAGCGTGTGGCTCACCCTCGCTACGGTCTATGTGATCACCATGATCCTCGACCAGCGCGGCATCCTCAGCGAGGTGCTGCACGAGCACCAATACTATTTCATCGGCTCGCTCTTTTTTGCGTTCACGGTTTTTTACGCCTACATTCACCTCTCCCAGTACTTCATCATCTGGAACGGCAACATGCCCGAGGAGACCTTCTGGTATGTCGTTCGCGAAAAAGGGACCTGGTGGTATGTCGGCCTGGTCATCATCTTTGGTCACTTCTTCCTGCCGTTTCTGGCGCTCTTGCGCATCGATGTGAAGCAGATGTTTCGATTCATGATCCCCCTCTGCCTCTGGGCCTGGCTCATGCACTGGGTGGATCTCGCCTTTAATATTCTACCCGTGCCACACCCCGACGGGTTTCCGTTCCAATGGGTCTGGTTGTATTTTGGCTGTTTTTCCTTCATGGCCGGATTGCTGGCCACGGTCTTTCTGAAGAAGTTTGCCGGCCACCCGCCGTACCCGCTCAAGGACCCGCGCTTGATCGAGGCCATGGGGCTCTACCACCCGCAACCGACCCCCATCTCGGGCGGCGAACTGGATCAAAGTCACGACCAGCGGGACGCCCCGCCGCAATTCAGCGAGGGTAACCTATGAGTACCAAACCTTCTCCTGTTCGCCACACTTTGGCCTACCTCGTCGGCATACTAGGGGCCTTCTTTCTGGTCGGGGCGCTCGTGTGGGGCGTCCGTTCCCTGCTCCAACCCGCGCCGCTGGGCGAAGATCGGGCAGCCGTCCGGGCTAAAGCCCTGGCCGAGATTCGCGCCGCGGAAGCCGAAGCCATGTCCACCCCGGCCTGGATCGATGCCGCCAAAGGCATCGTTCGGCTCCCGGTCCAAGAGGCGATGGCGATCGTGGCCAGAGATTGGGGCCAAAACCCGGCTGCCGCGCGGACCAACCTGATTGCCCGCGTGGAGAAGGCGAACGCGGTGCCGCCGAAGGCCCCGGAAAAGCCGAGCGCCTTTGAGTAAGTCCAGAAGGCGCATGAACGAGCCCGGCTCCAATTCCCAAACGGTCAGCAGCGTGACCCGGTCCTCCGTCGGCCCCGAGGTCGCTGAGGCGGACGCGTCCTGCCGTACGCCCCTCACCGCCCTGTTCATCGGCACGGCCTTTTGGATCTTCGTCAGTTCCGTGCTGGCGTTAGTGGCCTCGATTCATTTTCACTCGCCGGGCTTCCTGGCCGATTCCGCCTGGCTTGGGTATGGCCGCCTGCAACCAGCCTCGCATGAATCCCTCCTCTACGGGTGTTGCCTCCAGGCCAGCTTGGGGATCGGTCTTTGGCTCTTCGCCCGCCTGGGCCGCACGACGCTTTCGCTGCCCTGGCTGGCAACCGCGGGTGCGGGGTTCTTGAACGTAGGCGTAGCCATCGGCGTCGGTGGCATCCTGAATGGTGACCGCACCGGCTTTCCCAGTGTCGATATGCCGGGGTATGCGGCCCCTGTGCTTCTCATCGGCTACCTCCTCGTCGGACTGTCGTCCGCTATGACCTTCCACCGTCGAACCGAGCATACCCTCTTCGCCACGCAATGGTTCCTGCTGGCCGCCCTCTTTTGGTTTCCCTGGATTTATACGACCGGGCAGCTCTTCCTGGTCCAGTTCCCGGCGCGTGGCGTGGCCCAAGCCGTTATCGCCTGTTGGTACGCGAACAACTTCCAAAACGTCTATCTGTGGCTGACGGGCCTCGGGGCGGTGTTTTACTTCATCCCCAAGCTCACCGGAAACGACCTGCACAGCCGGTATTTGGCACTCCTGACCTTCTGGATAATCCTCCTGTTCGCGAGTTGGGGCGGCATCTCCGCCAGCGCCCCCGCGCCAGCCTGGATGGCGGCCCTGAGCATGGCGGCCACCGCGGTCAACCTGGTCACTCTGGCAGCCGTTGGACTCAGCGCGTACCGCACCGCACAGCCGGTGCCCCGTCACGGTCCTTCCGTCCTCCCCCTCCGTTTTGTCCTGTTTGGGGTCGTTGCGTTTCTCGGTGCCGGCCTGATGCAAATCGTGGGCGCCCTCCCCTACCTGAGTGAGTTCACCGACCTGACCTGGTTCGGGGCGGCACGCGAGCAACTCAACGTGCTCGGGTTTTTCGCCATGGTCGCCTTTGGGGCCATCTATTTCATCGTCCCGCGCCTCGCGGGATTCGATTGCCTTTGTCCCAAAGGCGCCCGCGCCCACTTTTGGCTCTCGGCCGTCGGCATCGTGCTGGCCGTGCTCCCCGCGCTTGTAGCCGGGCTCGTCGAAGGTCTCCGGATGCGGAACCCGGATCTCGGGTTTGTCGCGATCTCCCAAGGCACACTCCACCTTCTGCGCGTCAGCACCTTGGGCCTGTGTCTTATCGCTCTCGGACAGGGGTTCTTCCTGATAAACCTCGTGCTCCACGTGATTCGGTCCTGGAGGCAATGTGCCGTTACCACTTATTCCACCGTAACGGCTGACCTGTTCAAACCTGCGGGGGTGAAATCATGAATTACGGTCCCTTGATTTTCCTCGCCGCGTTTTTCGCCCTGGCCGGATCCTGGTTCGGGTTCGTGATTACCCCCCAAGTGCAGATGGGGCGCCAGCAACCGACCAACACTCTGGGATCCCCCGTCACCTACCCGGTTTCCCGGCCGGGCTTGGCGCGGCAGGGCCTGCAGGTCTATCGGGCCAACGGCTGCGCCGATTGTCATAGCCAGCAGGTCCGCCAATCGGGCACTCTGCTGGTGGTGGCCCTCACCGACCGTGGCACTAACCAGGCCGCTGTAGTCGCCGCTCTGCAAAAGCTCAAACCCGGCCTTTCAGGATCGGACGCAGCGCGAATGCTGCAAGACCTTCCCAAACCCATCCTGAGCAGCACTAAACGACAGGAAGCCGACGCGGCGGTCAAATCCCTCTCGACCGCCGGGGCCAAGGCCGCGCTCTCCATTGTGCCGCAGGGGCCGGACCTGGAAAGAGGCTGGGGCAAGCGACGAACGGTGGCCGGGGATTTCCTTTACGACAACCCGGTTCTACTGGGCTCGCAACGAGTTGGGCCGGATCTCGCCAACGTCGGTGTGCGTCTCCCGGATATGAACTGGGAACTCTGTCACCTCTATTGGCCGCGAACAGAAGTCAAAGACTCGCCGATGCCCGCCTGCCGATTTCTATTCGAGAAGCGGCCCATCGGCTCGGCCCACTCCCCGGACGCCTTGGTTTTCCCACCGGGAACCGACCCCGCGCCGGGATGTGAGATCGTCCCGCTGCCGGAAGCCCAAGCCCTCGCGGCCTACCTGGTGAGCTTACGCGCGGACGCCCCGCTGTTCGAAGCGCCGCTTGCGCCTATACCGGCTGCCGCTGTTTCCACCAACACTCCCGCCGCGAGCGGGATCACTACCAACGCCCCGACGGCCAATACGCCGAAGCCCTCATGAGCCCGGATCGTGCTTCATCCTTGCCCCTGCCTGCGGAAACTGCCGAGCCCAAGGCGGTCGATGTGGCAGTTCCCGTCGGGTTGTTGGTGCTCCTCCTGGTGTTGCTTTTCGGGGGGATGGTCTATTTCGACCAGCATGGCGCCTGGTTCAAACCCGAAGTCTATACTCCCTATATTTCGGTGGCAGATCTCCAATCATTCCAACCCCCCACCGGCGGCATCAACCTCGAACGGGGGAAAGTGGTCTATGAGAGCGTCTGCGGCCTCTGCCACAACCCCGATGGGGCCGGCAAGCCCAACCAGGCTCCGCCCTTCGCCGGCTCCGAGTGGGCGCTAGGCAGCCCGAACCGGATGATTCGCATCCCGCTCTCGGGGCTCAACGGCACCGTGAAAGTCAAAGACGTCGACTGGAACCTCTCGATGCCGGCCATGGGCGCCGCGCTTTCTGATGATGACCTCTCCGCGGTACTGACTTACATTCGGTCAAGCTGGGGCAACAAAGCGACGCCCATCACCGCGGCCCAGGTCAAAGCTGTCCGAGCCGAAATCGGCAACCGCACACAAATGTGGACGGTGGAACAACTGAACGCGGTGCCGTAAGACAAGCCCGGGATCTACTGGGTGCCCTCGGTTACCGCGGAGGAAAGCGGGAAGGTCTATTTTTGTTTCCGTTGTGTGCTCCCCGACCTATTGCTGACGCCGCAGGAAGATCAAGCCCCCCAGGACAGACGGACTCAACGGATTTGGTTCGGGGATGGGGGCAGCAAAGATCGCGGCGTGGGGAACCCCTCTGTTTAGTGTCATCCCCGACCACCCGCTCCCCTGCTACCGGAGCTTACGACTGCCTTCAATTCCGACCGCCTACCGAAGACTCTGCGAACACAGATTCGCTCCGGTCGCAGGCGCCGTTGACGGCCATTCAGAAACCGCTAAGCTCTGCCCATGCCAATGAAGTGGTTCGCGTTGTTAGGTGGCGTCGGTTTGCTGGCAGGGGCAGGCTGCGGTCCCCAAGGGTCGATTCCGCAAGGGATACAGGTCCATTTCTCGCCGGGCGGCGGGCCGACCGAGGCGGTAGTCGAGGCGCTGGGCCAGGCCACGAACACGGTGCTGGTTCAAGCCTATAGCTTCACTTCCGCGCCAATTGCTGAGGCGTTGGTCGAGGCGCGTCGACGAGGGGTCAAGACCCGGGTCATCCTGGACGGCAGCCAGCGAACGGAGAAATACTCCGAGGCGGATTTTCTGGCGCACCACGCCATCCCCACCCTCATCGACACACACCATGCCATCGCGCACAACAAGATCATGATCATTGATGGCTGCGTGGTTATCACCGGCTCGTTCAACTTCACCCAGGCGGCCGAGGAGAAAAACGCGGAGAATCTGCTGGTGATCAATGATCCCTCGCTGGCGGAGCAGTACACGCGGAACTGGCAGGCGCACGAGGCCCATTCGGCGCCGTACGAACGGGGCCAACCACCCGAAGAACGCTCGGCTCGCCGGGAGAAACTCCGCTACTGATTAGTGGAGCTTCGGGAGCTTATCGATCACGAACGGGATGATTGCCAGCGAGGTGGCATCGAACAAACCATGCGCGATCACCGCCGGCCAGAGGGACCGGTGCAGCACCATGATCGCCCCGAGTCCCAATCCGAGAAGGGTAGTCATGCAGACGGCGATGGGGCCTTGAGGCAGATGGCCGAGGCCGAATAGGAGCGCCGCGGCACCGGCGGCCCCAAGTTGGCCCCAACGGGAGCCGAACCAGCGCGGCCAGAGCTTGCGCATCCCGGCGATGCAGGCGGATCGCCAAAGTTCTTCACGTAGTCCAGCGACGACGAAACTCACCAGCGTGAGGGTGAGCCAGTAATAGGCCGGGTTGTGCCGCATGGCCGGCACATCAACGAGCGTTTCAACATCGGGACGGTTGGCCAGCGCGAACCGTCCCATCGAGTCCAGGCTGATGACCCCGAGGGCCAGGGCGATGGCAGCCACGATGACGGCAACCAGGAGGATGCCCAGTCGAAGGGCAATCGAATAGCCCAGCCCCAGTGGGACCGGTAGGAGTCCTCCCCGCCACCGAAGCAGCAAGTCATCGCGGGATGCGCGGGAGGCCAGCCAGGCCAGGCCGAAAACGGTCCCGAAGATCCCCAACTCGAGGGCGCACACTATCAAGAGTCCGCGTGCGCCGTGGGATAAGGCGGGGCCAGACTCGTGGTCGAACCGTCCGGCCCAGGCGCCGAGCCCGAGCACCACCGGATAGGCCGCCATCAACAGCAGATGGGTGCGCCAGCGCCAGCGTCGGCCCGGTTCCATCGCCGGCGCGGCCACCGACAGTGCCGTCGGCGGCAGCGCTAGTGCGAGCAGGGGTGGGGCCAACACCGGCGGCGCCAGCACCGGTGGCGCCGAGTGCGGGATCCGTGGCTGGCCCTCAGCGGGAGATTCAGGCGCGTTCACAGCCGTTGCCTATACTAAGGCCTGGCTATTAGCAAGCTAACATCTGCAAAGTGCGCCGCTTGACACCCCGCGAGCCGTCTGGTCTTATGCGGCCGGAATGAGTGATGCTTCCAGGAAACGGGCCGAGGAATTCCTCGGCATGTGCCAGCAATTTCGGCTCGGGGGACTGACCACCGAAATGCCGCACCCGGTTACCGCCAACCTCAGCGAGCGCGCGCAAGGGGACACTGCGGCCGCACTGGGACTGCTCTTCGAGGCCGATGGCGACGTCGTGAGAAAATACCGGGAGTTCGCCCAGTTTGGCCGGGCACAAAGCATCGCAGACGCGGTGCTGACGGCGCTGCGAGAGGGCGGCCGGGTGTTCTTTACCGGCTGCGGCTCGACGGGGCGGCTGAGCATCCAACTGGTATCCATTTGGCGGGATTACTGGCAGCGGCAACGGGCGCGCGGGCTGGCCTGCTCGCCGCCCACTGAGCAATGGGAAGATCGGGCTTTCAGTGTCATGGCCGGCGGCGACTTCGCCCTGATCAAATCGGTGGAAGGCTTCGAGGATTTCACCGCTTTCGGGAAGAAACAGATTGGAGATCTAGGCGTCTCGTCCCACGACGTGGTTTTCGCGATCACCGAAGGGGGGGAAACTTCCTTTGTCATCGGCACGGCCTGGCAGGGCCTCGAGTCCGGGGCGCGAGTCTTCTTCGTCTACAACAACCCCGACGACGTGCTCTGCCGGACGGTGGCGCGGAGTCGCGAGGTGATCGAGGATGCGCGGGTCGAGAAGATCAACCTGACGACGGGCCCCATGTCGATCACCGGCTCAACCCGGATGCAGGCGACCACCATCCAACTTTGCGTCATGCTGACGGTAATGGAGATGGTGCTGCGCGACCTGATGCGGGAACTGGCGCCCGCGCAGACCGTGGCGTTGGAGGCAGCGGTGGTGCCGGGCGAGTTCCTCGAACAACTCGAGTCGATGCATCAGACCCTCAGGGCACCGGCGTTGCTCGCGCAACTCGCGCGCTTGGTCGAACTCGAAGAGTCGGTCTATCGCTCGGGGCACAAAAATAACTACTTCGCCGACCGCTTCGCGATCGACGTGCTCACCGATACCACCGAGCGATCGCCCACCTACTGCACGCCGCCGTTCCGGAAGTTCGACGATACGAGCGCGACGGAGTCGTGGGCCTTCCTGTTCGTGCCCGGCGCGGATACGGAAACCGCCTGGCGCCGAATCATCCGGCGGGATCCAAAATGCGTCGAGTGGACGGAGGAGGAAGTGCGTGCCCTGGTGGGTGCTGAAAAGGCCGCGCGGACGATCGAGATCGTGCGGCGCATCAGCCGCACGGAATTGATGCGTTTCAAGGTCGGGCTGGACGGTCTGCCCTACCGGCCGCTCGGTTCAGGCGACTGTGCCGTGGGAGTCATAGCGGCCGAGGAAATCGCCTCCCTGGACCCGGGCGGGTGCCACCGCACGCAACTGGATGCGGCGCAGCAGGCCGGAGCCGCCACGGCCCTCGTCTACCTCGGCCCCAAAGGTCCCCTCGACGAAGTGGCGCGCCGGCTGACGGAGTGGAACCCGGCTTGCCTGGCGGTGCTGGCCGAATCGCCGAAAACAGACTTCCTGTTGGACGGCGTGGCCCGGACCGGCCTCAAAATGCTGCTCAATGCACTCTCCACCTGCACCATGGTCCGCTTGGGGCGGGTCCTGGGGAACTACATGATCTGGGTCGTGGCCAGTAATCTGAAGCTCATCGACCGTGCGACTCGTTATATTCAGCGGCTCACCGAGTTGGATTACCAAGCGGCGAACCAACTCTTGTTCGAGGTGGTCGAATATGTCGAGCCCCGCATGAAGGCCGACCAGGCCTACCCCCCGGTCGTCGGCGTAGCCGTGATGCGCGCCCGCCATGGGCTGAGCAACGAAGCCGCCGAACGGCGGCTCATGGCGGAATTGGGAAACCGACACTAGCGCCTATGGAACTGGCTGTCACGGAAGCGATACAACGGGTTTGGGATTACCACCAACTCCATCACGACCTCTCCGCTGCAGATGCCATTTTCGCTCTCGGCAGCCACGATCCGCGGGTGGCGGACCGGGCAGCGGAGCTTTACCACCTCAAACTGGCTCCGTGGGTGATCTTCTCCGGAGGCTACGGCAACCTGACGCGGCATCGATTCAACGAACCGGAGGCCGAATTGTTCGCGCGCAGGGCTGGCGAGTTGGGCGTGCCCAGACGAGTCATGTTAATCGAAAACCGATCCACCAATACCGGGGAGAACGTGAAGTTCACACGGGAGATGCTGGCCGCCCGAGGGCTGGAGGTGCGCCGCGTGATCGCCGTACAAAAGCCCTACATGGAGCGCCGCACCTTTGCCACCCTGCGCGCGCAGTGGCCCGAAGTGGAGGTCCGCGTCACCTCGCCCCAGCTCACCTTCAAGGATTATTGCGCCGAAATCCCCCGGGACGACGTCGTCCACATCATGGTGGGCGACCTACAACGCATCCTGGTGTATCCGGCTCGCGGTTTCATGGAGGCGCAAGAGGTGCCGACAGGCGTGCGCGCGGCGTATGACTGCTTGGTAGCGGCGGGCTACACGCGGCACCTGCTGCCGGCCTGAGCCCCTGGGTGCCAGCCCGCCGTGGCGAACCATTGCATCACCCATTCTCTCTGGACGCCACCGCCCGCTCGCCTTACGCTGTGCAATACTTATCCAATGAACCAAGACCCAGTCCCCGCTCCCGACGGNGAGGTGGCCTATCGGGAGTATCTCAACGGCCTGCTGGCCGGAGACCGACAGGCGTGTCGGGCCGTATTTGAGTCCTGGCTGGCCGCCGGCGCGGAACTTCGCGCGCTGTACCAGGAAGTGATCCAGCGTTCGCTCTACGGGGTCGGCGAGTTGTGGGCACGAGGGTGGGCGTCGGTAGCCACCGAGCACGTGGCTACGGCGATCACCGAGAGCCTGCGGGTGGACGCGGCGAAGTTCCAGCAGGTCTGGTTGAACTTGCTAGGCAACGCCATCGAGCATTCCCAGCCAGGGCAGCGCGTCTGGCTTTCATCGCACTGGGAAGACCGAAGCCTCCACTTCGCCGTGCGCGACGAAGGACCTGGGCTCAAGCCCGAGGCCCAGTCACGGTTATTCCAGCCTTTTGTGCAGGCGGGCACCCGAAAGACCGCCGGCGAACGAAGCGTCGGGTTGGGCTTGCTCATCACGCGAAAGATCGTCGAAGCCCACGGCGGCCGCCTTTGGGTGGAAAGCATTCCCGGAGAGGGCGCGACTTTCCGCTTTGCTTTACCCGTTCCGCCGCAACCTCACTCCGCACCACCCGCCCATTTATGAAACCTGGACTCTACGGCCAGCAACTGACCCTGATGGAGGAGCTCAAAGCGGCGACTTTTCTGTCACACGCCCGGCTGCAAACCACGCCCTTCTTTGAGGCTCTCGCCGCGTGCCAACTGCCGTTGGAATCCTATGTGGGACAACTCCGAGGGTTATCGATTATCCATGGGGTGCTGGAGCAGGCGCTCGAAAGCTGCCCGGATGAGCGTGTGGCCTCCGTCTGGGCGGACGATATGCGCAAAATGCCGCTGCTCCAGCGGGATCTGCGCTATTTCGAGCCGCGAGCGGTAGCGGACCTCAAGGAGGCCGTCGAAGCGGCGCTGAACACCGCCGAACGTCTCCGGTTGAGCGCGCGGGAGCAGCCCTTGGCGCTCCTGGGGTGGCTTTATGTTTTGGAGGGATCGACGCTCGGGGCTCAAGGGTTGCGCTCCAGCTACGCTCGGGCGTTCCTGCTCACGGGCGAGGATGGCCTGGCTTACCTGAACCCTTATGGCAAGACTGTCCACACCCGGTGGGCGCAGTATCAGCAGCGGATGAACACCCTGGGCCTGAAAGCCGAGGAGCGCGGGCCGGTGGTGGAGGCGGCCAACGAAATGTTTCTCTGGCTCGAATCCATCTTTCGGAGATTGTTTCCCTTCTCACCCGAGTCCAGGACATTCCTGGTCACCTCGATCAATCCCGAGGCGGGACGCCATCCGGTGCCTGCCGACCCCCGCGAGGTCCAAGCCTCCTTGCGCGCGGCGGACGCCTGTTGGGAGCGATTTCCCTATTTCGAGCAGCGCTATGGCGAGCGGGGCCGGCGTTTCGCCCGGAGCGACGCTGCCTGGCTGGCCACGCTTTGCCCATACGAGCCGGCGCGGATTATCCAGCAGGTCGCGTGGCTGAGTCGGGTGCTCGCAGGCCGCGGCATGCCCACTCTCTTGCTGCAGGTCCAGTTGGAAATCCTGGTTGCCCAATTGGCCGGCGCCATCCCTGGGAAAAAGTCCGAATATGACAAGCTCCTGTTGGCGTCCGCCGAACTGCAGGGGGCACGTCGCCGACATCTGACCGACGCCCAAGCCGACGCGCTTACCGCCGCGTTCCACCAATCCGTGGGGCCGGGGTGGAGTAAACAGTTCCCCCACGCCGGGGCCTTGTTGGTTTGCGCTGTAGCCGATGAGATGGCAGGAGCCCATGGCGCGGTCGACAACCTCCGGCATTGGATGACCGACGCCAATCGTTTCCCCACCGAATGGATCGCGGCCGTTGAGAAAACCCTGGTCCAGGCTCGCGCGCAGGCTTGCCCCACCCCCGCCCGCGACGGTCATCAATAAGTGTTGACATAGGCCGCGGAGTTTGGTATAAGTGTTACGATGCTCCGGGGTCCTCGATGAATGGTGAGCTTCCAGCCCATGACCAAACGTTCCCCACCACCCATTGGACGGTGGTGCTGGCGGCACGCGACCGGAACGGAGGGAAGGGGGCGCCCGAGGCCCTGGCCGCTTTGTGTTCCGCGTATTGGTACCCGCTTTACGCCTTTCTCCGCCATCAAGGGTTCAACCCGCCGGACGCCGAGGACTTAACCCAGGAGTTTTTTCGTCGTCTTCTCCAAGGGGACTGGTTGCGGCAGGTCGAACCGGCCCGGGGGAAATTCCGTTCGTTCTTGCTGGGGTGTCTGAAACACTTTCTGTCCAAGGAACGCGAGCGGGCGCACGCGGCCCGGCGTGGGGGCGGCGAGCCGATCATTTCTCTGGATGCCGCCGAGCGGCAGTATGCGCTGGAACCGGCGGATGATTTGACGCCTGAGGTGCTGTTTGATCGGCGCTGGGCTGCCGCAGTGCTGGCACGCACGCTCGAAGACCTCCGACAGGAGTATGCCGGCAGCCAAAAAGACGGCCAGTTTGAGGATCTCCTGGGCTTCCTGCCGGGCAGCATGGTCACGGTGTCGCGCACCGAGTTGGCGGCCAAGCGACAGGTTACCCCAGGGGCTATTGATGTGGCCATTCACCGGCTGCGCCAGCGGTATGGATTCCTGTTGCGCCGACGGGTGGCTCAAACCGTCTCGACCGAAGGCGAACTGGACGACGAATTGCGCTACCTGATGAGGATGGTCGGGAGTGGTCTCTGACCCACCTCACCAGGGCGGTAAGGTGAGCCGGTAATTCCGGTTGGAAGGGATAGTATGAGTTCCGCAGGCAAATGCCGCGAATGCGGGGCGATCATCCCGGACGGTCCGCCCGCCGGGCTGTGTGGCCGGTGTCTGTTTGCTTTGGCCCTGGACCAGGAAAAGGCGTTGCCGGTAGAAAACCAGGGGCAGGGATCCGGGGCAGCGGTCCGGCTGCAAGAGGAGCCGGACAGCGTCGCCTTGCGACTCGACTCCCCGTCCGAAACCGAGGCCCCGTCGGTCCAGGGCCAGACCGTCCAGCGAACCGATCCGGGCTTGGAACAGCCGGGTGACTGGATCGGCCATTACCGGTTGTTGGAGCGGATTGGCGAGGGCGGGTTTGGAGTAGTTTATGCCGCCGAGCAGCAAGAACCGCTCCAACGCCGGGTGGCCATCAAAATTCTCAAGCCGGGCATGGACTCCCGCCAGGTCATCGCCCGTTTCGAGGCCGAACGCCAGGCCCTGGCGCTCATGGACCACCCCAACGTCGCCACCGTCTTCGACGCCGGGGCGACGGCCACGGGCCGGCCCTATTTCGTGATGGAATTAGTGCGTGGCGTTCCCATTACCCAGTATTGCGACCAGCACCATCTGCCACCAGTGGGGCGGCTTCGCCTGTTCATTCAGGTCTGCCAGGCCATTCAGCACGCGCACCAAAAAGGCATTATCCACCGCGACATCAAGCCCTCCAACATCCTGGTCACTACCGAGGATAAGGTACCGGTCCTCAAAGTAATCGATTTCGGTATCGCCAAGGTCACGCAAGGCGAACTAGCGGCCCAAACGGTGTACACCCAGTTCCAGGCTTTCTTGGGCACGCCGGCCTACATGAGCCCGGAACAGGCGGGACTCAGCGGGCTGGACGTGGATACGCGCAGCGACATCTACGCCTTGGGCGTGTTGTTGTATGAACTGCTCGTGGGCCGAACGCCGTTCGAGACCCAAGTGCTGCTGGAAGCGGGGCTTGATCAGATGCGGCGGACGATTCGCGAAAAGGAGCCCGCCAGACCTTCAACGCGCCTGGGCCACCTGGCGGGCGAAGAACAGACCACGACGGCCCGACGCCGGGGGACCGAGCCGCGGAAGCTGATCGGCCTCCTGCGGGGAGACCTGGACTGGATCGTCATGAAATGCCTGGAGAAGGATCGGGCGCGGCGTTACCAAACCGCGGCCGGCCTGGGGCGGGACATCGAGCGCTACTTGAGCAACGAAGCCGTAGCCGCGCGCCCCCCAAGCAAGGTCTATCGCCTTCAGAAGCTGTTGCGGCGAAACAAGCTGCTGTTCACGGCCGCCGCCGTCGTCGTCGCCGTGCTGCTCTTGGGAATCCTGGTCAGCCTGGCGGAGTTGGTGCGCGCCCGCCGGGCGGAGCAGGAGCAGGGCCGCCTGCACCGGGGGGAACAAGCGGCCCTGTACCAAAGCCGGCTCAGTGAAAACCGCGCCTTGCGCCAGGCCCGGCTCCCCGGCTGGAGCACCCTGGCGATGCAGAACCTCCAGAGCAACGTCGCCCTGCCCTTCCCGGGACGTGACTTGGTCGAACTGCGCAGTGAGGCGGTGGCGTGCTTCGAGGGGCTGGACGCCGTCGAGTTGGCGCGCTTGCCCAGCGGGGTGGCGTACATCCGATCCCTGGATTTCAGCCCGAATGGAGCCACTCTGGCCAGCGCCGACGACGACTGCAAATTGAGCCTTTGGAACGTGGCGGGCCAGCGGCTCCTCTGGGAAACGAACGACCCAGCGTCGAGGATCACGGACCCTCACGATCCGACCCACACGCCGACTCCTCTCATCCGTTTCCATCCGGGCGCGGCCGGAAACCTGCTGGTCTATTCCACCTGGGGAGCCTCCGTGGAAGTGGCTCCCACAGCGCAGCCGAGGAATCCGGAATTCCGCGTAAGCGCGGCCGAATTCGCGCGGGGCGTGGCCTTCGACCGCAAAGGCGCGATCCTGGCGGTAGCTTGGGCCGGGAGACCAGCCGTCGTTTACGAAGCTATGACCGGCAAGGTGCTGCGAGACCTCCCGCCCACCCCGGGCACGGGACAGCGGGAGTGCGAGGTCATTGCCTTGAGCGCCGATGGCAAGCTGCTCGCCCTGGCTGGCGAGGGAAACGCCGTAACGCTGTGTCGCCTGGACCGCGAAACGCCGCCAGTCGTCCTGGGGTGGCACCAAGGCATCGTCACGTCCCTGGCCTTTTCCGCGGATGGGAAGTTGCTTCTTTCCGCTTCCTTTGACCACACGGCCAAGCTCTTCGACGTCCAGGCCGGCAAGGAATTATTTGCGTTCCTGGGACATAAGGCGCGCGTCACCGCTGCCGTTTTCCGCCCGGACGGACGGGTGGCGGCCACCGTCAGCGATGATCAAACGGCCCGGCTCTGGGACGTGCGCGCTGGAGAACCGCTGCTGATCCTCCGGCCTCGCGAAGCAAGCCTAATGTCGGCTGCTTTCGCTCCGGATGGGCAAACTCTGGCCATCGCCTCCCGCAGGATCATCTTGTACCGATTGACGAGCGAAGGGGCCAAACAGGTCCTCTTCGGTCACAGTTACTTCGTGCATAGTCTGGCCTTTCACCCCACCGATCCGGTATTGGCCTCGGCCGCGGCGGATAACCGGATCCTCTTCTGGGATGTCCTCGACGGAACACCGACTGCACGGCTCCCGGGCTACGTTGAAGGGGGCCCGTGCGGGCTGGCTTTCACCCCCGATGGCCAGAGGCTGGCAGCCGGTCATAGAGGCTTCAGCAGCCAGATCCCGACTGGCTACCGCCCCCGGCTCTGGAAACTGCCGCCAGAGAGTCCCCCGGAGACCTTGACAGGCCATGATGCCGGTGTGCCGTTTGTCGCCATCGATGCCACGGGCGAACTCCTGGCGTCCGGAGATGACGCGGGAACGGTGATCGTCAGGAAGTTGGGAGCAAACGGATGGCAAACCCGCTGGGGACGCGCGGACGACAAGGTCAACGGATTGGGCTTCGTCAGCCCGGGACCCGCGCTCGCCACGGCCTACCTGGGGGGCCACGTCGAGTTGCGAGATGCTCGAACCGGCAAAATCCTAGCCGAGACTCAATTCCCCTCGAAGATCGTCATGACCGTTTCCGCGCTCGGAAACCAGGTGGTCGTCGCCACTGAGACTGGCGCCATCAAAGTGCTGACCTTGCCTCAACTCACCTTGGCCGCCACTCTCGAACCACCGCGGAAAGACCGCCCATCTTCCCCGCGTCTGGCCTGCACCGCTGAGGGTCGCACGCTGGCGGTGGGCGGGCTCGACGGCCGAGTCGCCCTCTACGATACGGTGGCGACTACCAAGCTCCTTGACCTACCCCCACAGGAAGCCGGGGTCTATGTGCTGGCTTTCGATGCCACCGGCGCTCACCTCGCCATCGGTGGCGTCGAGGAGCAGGTGACAGTCTGGAACCTCCAGGTCGTCCGCCAGCGCTTGCGGGGCCTCGGGTTGGATTGGGGCTCCCCTGCCGGGCTGCGTTGAGGTCCGCTTGTGAGATTTCCGCCCATTCCTCCGGCAGGGATGACGCGGGGTTGGACAAGGCCGACCTGCCCGCTCCCTGCGAAGAAATCGTGACTTCCGGCCCCGGACAGGGCAGTTTATGCGGTAGATGAACAAAACCGTGAACGTGGCGGCGGGCTCCGAACCGGCGAGCGGCTCGGGCCGCCCCGAGCCGGCCGGCGCCACCGAATTGAACAACCGGCAGCGATTCCTGGACGCTTGCCAGGCCCGTCCGCTGAACCGGCCGCCTATCTGGCTGATGCGCCAAGCTGGCCGTGCGCTCCCCGAGTACCGCGCCCTCAAACAGCAGCACACCTTCCTTGAACTGGTACAAACCCCGGACCTGGCCACGGAGGTGACGTTGCAGCCCATCCGCCGGTTTGGCTTCGACGCGGCGATTCTCTTCAGCGACATCCTCGTGGTGGCCGAAGGGATGGGCCAACGCTACCAGTTCCGCGAGCAGGGCGGCATCCAAATGGAGTTCACGCTCGACTCCGCCGCCGACATCGATCGGCTGGATGAGGGAGCGGTCACCGAGCGACTGCAATATGTGGCCCAAGCCTTGCCGCAGATCAAGACCGCGCTCGGGGGACGCACCGCCTTAATCGGGTTTGCCGGCTCACCCTGGACGCTGGCCAATTTCATGCTCGAAGGCGCGGGGGTCAAGGAATACACCAAGGCCAAGGCGCTCTTCTACTCGGAGCCGCACCTCTTCCATCGCCTCATGGAGAAGCTCACGCGGGCAGTCACCGATTTCTTGCAGCTTCAGATCGACGCCGGGGTCGATGCCGTGCAGATCTTCGACAGCCTGGGAGGGGCGCTCTCGGCGGGCGCTTTTGCGCCCGCCTCGGCGAGTTGGATCAAGACCATCATCGGCGGTCTCAAAGGCGCCACCCCGGTGATCGTTTTCTCCCGGGGCACCCATGGCAACTGGCGGGATCTGGTCGACACCGGAGCTCGGGTGCTGGGTTTGGATTGGACGGTCGGTCTGCGCGAGACCACCACGCATCTGCCGCCGCAGGTCGCCGTGCAGGGCAACCTCGATCCGTTCCTGTTGACCACCACCCCCGAGTTGGTGGCGGCGGAGACTAACCGCTTGCTGGACGAGATGACGGGGCGCCCGGGCCATATCTTCAACCTCGGCCACGGTGTGCCCCCCACAGCCAAGCTGGAAAACCTCGAGGTTCTGGTGCATACTGTGAGACAATTCGCCAACCGCGGAAAGAAGCCCGAGAAATGAGCATGCTCAAAGTCGACCTGGACCTGGTTAAGAAATACAATGTGCCGGGGCCCCGCTACACGTCCTACCCGCCGGCCACCCATTTTACGACCGAGGTCTCCCCGGAGATGTTCGTCGAGCAGATTCGCGCCAATAATCAGACGGAGCGCGACCTTTCGCTCTATTTCCACCTGCCTTTTTGCTACTCGCTGTGTTGGTACTGCGGATGCACAACGGTGATCACCGCCGACCAGAGCAAGAGTGCCCAGTATGTCGAATACCTCCAGCGCGAGATGGACCTGGTCAAGCCGCTGCTCAACCCCCGGCGCAAAGTGGTCCAACTCCATTTCGGCGGGGGAACGCCGACCTTCTCGCTGCCCGACGAGATCCGGCGCCTGGGCGCGATGATCCACTCCCGTTTTTCTCTGGCCTCGGACCTCGAGGCCGGCGTCGAGGTGGATCCTCGGCGCATGACCCGCGAACACCTCGTCGCCCTCCGCCAGGTGGGTTTCAACCGCGCTTCCATGGGAGTCCAGGACAACGACCCCGTCGTTCAAAAGGCCGTCCATCGGCTTCAGCCCTTCGACATGACCCGTGAAGCGGTCGACTGGATGCGCGAGCTCGGCTTCCGTTCCGTCAATATCGACCTCATCTACGGCCTGCCCTACCAGACACCTCAATCGTTTTCCCGGACCCTGGACGAAACCCTTTCGCTCCGGCCGGATCGCTTCGCCGTTTTCAACTACGCCCACGTCCCCTGGATGAAGCCGGCCCAGAAGATCCTTAAGCCGGAGATACTCCCGTCGCCCGAGGCCAAACTGGAGTTGCTCAAGATGACCATCGAGCGCCTTACCGCCGAAGGTTACGTCTATATCGGCATGGACCATTTTGCGCTGGCAGATGACGAGTTGGCGGTGGCGCAGCGGTCGAAAACGTTGCAGCGCAATTTCCAGGGCTATAGCACCCGGGGCGGCACGGATATTTACGCGTTCGGCATGTCCTCGATCTCCCAAGCCGAAGGTTTTTATTGGCAAAACCACAAGGACCTCCCGGACTATTACCAGGCGATCGACGCCGGGCGACTCCCCTTCCATCGCGGTTATGTGATGACTCCCGAAGACCGGCTGCGACGCGTGACGATCATGCGGCTGATGTGCGATCTCGGGTTGGACTATGCCGCGATGTCGCAGCGTCTGGTGATCGATTTCAAGGCACACTTTGGCGCCGAAATTGATTCGCTCGACGACATGGAAGCGGACGGCCTCCTGGTAAAAACTCCCGAGGGTCTGCTGGTGACCGATCTGGGACGCCTCCTCATCCGAAATATTGCCATGCGGTTCGATGCCTATGCAGGCACGCGCCGGGAAAACCGCTTCTCGCGCACCATCTAGCCCGCCATGACTCCCGTTGCTGTCATTGGCGGAGGAATCACCGGGCTGACCGCCGCCTTCTACTTGAAACGCCAGGGCCTGCCGGTCGTCGTTTACGAGGCCAGTCACCGTGTCGGCGGCGCGATCCAATCCCAGCGCGAGAACGGCTACCTGGCTGAGTTCGGTCCCAATACCCTCCTGGAGACCTCGACCAAGGTGGGGCAACTGGTGAAGGACGCCGGCCTGAGCGGGCGCCGCATCGATCCCGATCCCAGCGCCTCGGCCCGTTATGTGGTGCGTTATCGCCGCCCCATCGAGATGCCCGGCTCCCCGCTGGGTTTCTTCACCACCAAACTCTTCACCGCCAAAGCCAAATGGGCAGTGCTCCGCGAGCCCTTTGTGCCGCCGCGCCGTGACGGCCAAGAGGAAAGCGTGGCGCAGTTCGTCATCCGCCGGCTGGGGCAGGAATTCCTGGACCAGGCGATCGATGCCATGGTGGCCGGTGTCTATGCCGGGGACCCTTACCGGCTCTCGGTCCCGCACGCCTTCCCGAAGTTGGGCCAACTTGAGGCCCGTTACGGCTCCCTCATCAAGGGGCAGATCTTCGGGGCTCGGGATCGCAAACGCTCCGGCGAGGTCGCCAAGGACCGCGCGGCCAAACTCTCTTTCGACGAGGGCCTCCAGGTCTTGCCCGACACGCTCAGCAGCAACCTGGGTGAGGCCGTCCGGCTCAACACCGCCGTTGCCCGGCTCACCCAAACCCCCGCGGGTTGGTCGGTGGGGCTGCGGAAGGGCAGCGACGAGTTTAGCGCCGAGCACAGCGCGGTGGTCTGCGCCGGGACCGCGTTCCGACTGGCGGAGATCGAGCTTCAGACCCAAACCCCGCTGAGTTTCGCCCCCCTGGGCGAGATCCGCTACCCCCCAGTGGCCAGCGTCGTCCTCGGCTTCCGTCGCGAAGACGTGGCCCATCCGTCGTCGGGTTTCGGCATGTTGATACCCAAGGTCGAGGGCTTTAAGATCCTGGGCACGATCTTCTCGTCCTCGCTCTTTCCCAATCGGGCTCCCGCGGGACACATCACCCTCACCAGTTACGTGGGCGGCGAACGTTATCCGGAACTGGCCGCACTCCCGGTCGACCAGTTGGTGGAACTCACGTGCGCGGACCTACGGGTGCTGCTCGGCCTCAAGGGCCGCCCCACGTTCCAACACTGCGTCTACTATCCCCGGGCGATCCCCCAGTTCAACGTCGGTTTCGGCCGCTTCCGCGACCTCATGGCCAACCTCGAACGGAGCGCCCCGGGCCTGTTTCTGGCCGGCCATTACCGCGACGGCATTTCCCTGAGCGACTCCATTGTCTCGGCCTGCAACGTTGCCGATCGCACCGGGAGCTATCTCCGCAACCTATGAAGCGCGCCGTCTTGCTGATCAACCTCGGTTCGCCGGACTCGCCTTCGGTGGCGGACGTGCGTCGTTACCTGCGCGAGTTCCTCATGGACGGCCGGGTCCTGGATGTGAACTGGCTCCTGCGGTTCTGCATCGTTCATTTCGCCATCCTGCCCTCGCGCCCAAAACAGTCCGCCGAGGCCTACGCCAAAATCTGGACCCCCGCCGGCTCCCCGCTGGTCGACATCAGCCGCCAGGTCCAGGCCAAGCTCCAGGCCCGCTCGAGCCTCCCCGTCGAGTTGGCCATGCGCTACCAGAAACCGTCCATTCCTGAGGCCATCCGCCGATTGTCCGCTCAAAGCATCGACGAAGTGCTCGTCATTCCCTTGTTTCCCCACTACGCGATGTCGAGTTTCGAGACCGCCGTCGAACGGGTGAAGGAAGTTGTCGCGCAGACGGCCCCGCGCATGCGCATCCAAGTGCAGCCGCCTTGCTTCGATCAGCCCGACTATATCGCCGCGCTCGTCGCCAGCGCGCGGGACTATCTGGATCGCGGCTTCGACCACTTGCTATTCAGTTTCCACGGTCTCCCGGAGCGGCAACTCCGCAAATCCGACCCGACCGGTTGCCATTGCCTGGCAACGCCAAATTGTTGCGAAACACCCAGCCCGGCCCATGCGACTTGCTACCGGGCGCAATGCTTCAAGACGGTGGCCGCCTTCGTCCAGCAAGCGGGAGTGCCGCGCGAGAAATACTCGATCGCCTTCCAATCCCGCCTCGGTCGGACTCCTTGGCTGCGGCCGTACACCGACCACGAGTTGGTCGCCCTCCCGGGGCGCGGAGCGCGCCGACTGCTCGTGATCTGTCCCGCTTTTGTCTCGGATTGCCTCGAAACCATCGAGGAGATCGGCCTGCGCGGCCGCCAGACGTTCAGGGAAGCTGGAGGACAGGAATTCAGCCTCATCCCCTGCTTAAACGAGCACCCGCTGTGGGTCGCCGCGCTGGAGAAGATGATTCGGGCGTTTAGGGACGCTTGAAAACCCGGCCCAAACCGCAGGGTCTCACTGTGTCGGCGAATCGCCCCGGGAGATCCGGATGCTCACACCATCGATACCACAATGGACAGGGCGAGCAGGATAGTCAGCAGAATGGTCAGACTGGCCAGGACGGCGCCCCATGACAGGTAGGCGCTGGCGGGATTCCAATCCGAGCGATACCGGTAGAGCACACGCGTCCAACAGAGGAGGGCGTAGCCAGCCAGTATGACCCCGAGTCCCGGCAGAAAGAACCCGGCCAACCCACAGCCAAAGGCCCTCAACGAGTATTTGATGGCAGTAATTCGGTCCATAGTCATGACCAGGGGCGCGGATGACGCGTCCCCGCAAAGCTCGTTAAGGAGGCCGCGTTGCGGGAACGAGCGATCCCTGCCCCGAGTTCAACCCGCGTCCCGCGCCCCAGGCGCGGGGTGCTGAGGTGCGATGCACAAAAAGTGTTACCGGTTAATGGGCTCATTTAGGTCCTGGGGCGGCCTCGGCCGCTGGAGCAACGACCGCTGTTCTTGGGATCTTGATCGCCGCCAGGCGGCGGACCTGCCGCTCCTCGACCAACTTCACCTCGCGGGTGAGGAAATGCAGCGTGCGCACATTGCCGGCAACATAGATCAGCACGATGGCCACCAGGGCAATGACGACGATCACCGCCGAGCCGTGTTGGCGGCGGTGGGAAGCGGACAAACATCTAGTCTTCATAACAAATCAGCACTGGATCAGTGGTTTACCACGGGTGCCGTACTCAGTGAATTCGCCAGTTCACCCGCAGGTTGGAGCCCGCCATCCGAGAGCGTCGACGCGCTCGTGGAGCCTTTCGCCGGCACCGCCAAGAACGTGAAGAGCGGGCGGATGCGGGAGGCCTTGACGCTAGCCTTGGACTGCGGCATAAGTTCCAACTCCCACCGCCAAGCGACCAGGTCGTGGCGCGGGTCCGCGGCCATCGTCGAGGCCCGGACGTTGCCCAACAGCTGAACCCATTGGCCCTCGCCCAACCGCCGAAACAAGGCGCCGTCGGAGCATCGATAGGCGACCCCGCCGCGCGGCCCCGCGAGAACGAGAGTTTGTTCACCCGGTCCGTTTTCGAGCCGGACTTCGCCCGAGGCAGCGCGAACGTCGGCGCGCCAGCGTTCGCCCACGTGCAGCGCGCTGGCGATGTCGTCCGCACTGCGCCGCAGGGCGACCGAGTTATCGATGCAGCGATAGAGGGCCGCGTAGCCTACCCCCAACAACATCATGACCAGGCCGATATAAACCAGTGCCTCCAAGAGGGCGTAACCCTGATTGCCGCAACACGCCGGGGCTGCGCGGCGCCCTCCCTCTGATGCTCGGTTTTCGGAATCTCGGTAAGTTCTCATTGGATCATCACCTCCCGCACGACGGAACCGCCGTGCATTTGGACTGAGGGCCGCCATTCCAGGCGCAGCCTGGCGGGCTCGAGGGAAAGCAGGAAATGGCCCGGCGGCAGGTTGGTCACCGAGCCGGCGCGAACCGAGTATTCATGTGTGCCGGGGGCGTAGGCCCGCCATTCGCCCGCGGCAAGGATCTCCATTTCGCCATCAACGATTTCCATCGCCACGGCCCGTTGGTAGGTCGCGCGGGCCAGGCGTTTTTCCGAGGCCACCGAATAAGCGACGGGCAAAAGGATGCTGGACAGCAACGCCATCGCGACTAGTAACTCGACCATGAGAGAGCCGCGCTCGCGGGCACGGCCAACAGCTTGATGAGTGAGGATTACCATAAGGTGGCTCGGTTGGTAAGTTCGATGAGGGGCAGGAACATGCCGATGACAATGGCCGCAACCACCAACCCGTTGAGGATCACCAGGGTCGCGGTCATCACCTGCGCGGCGGTTTGTTCTAACTGAAAGGCCTTGGCATCCAGGGCTTCGTGCCAGCCGGCCAGGGCCGCCAGGAACCCGCTGCCCCGGCGCAGGGCATTGGCCAGGCGCCAGCGCAACTCGGGGGTATCGTCCATAACCTGGATGGCTTCCGGCAGCTTCACCCCCTCCTTAAGCCGGCGGCACACCTTGGCTCCGCGCCGGACCATCACCACGTTGGCGGTCGCCTGGGCCGCCAGGGTCACCGCCTCAGCCTCGGGCACACCCGCGTCCAAGAGCACGGCGAACATCGCCGAAAAGTCCCGTTGCAGCCGCTTGCGCCGCCACGGGAGCCGGCAGACCAGCCAATCCGCCACGCCGGGGAGCAGGCGTCGCAGCCAACTATGAATTCGCGGCCCACCCAGGTAGAGGAACATCAACGCCCAAACCAGCAAGCTCAGCCCGCCCAGGAACAGCGTCAGAAAACCCTCCCCGTCGAACACCAACCGGGTGAAGGCCGGCAGCGTGCTCCCGTCGAGCATGCCTTCAAACACCTCTTTAAACTTCGGCAAAATCGTAATCCGGATGGCAATGGGAACGGTAATAGTGAACGGGGTGACGACGAATGTGAGGATCAACAGGTAATTCAGCGCGCCGCGCACCTGGGAGACGCTGTCTTTGAGGAGTTGACGGCAGGCGGGCAGCACCTTGCCGAGGTTGCCAATGCGCTCGCCGGTCTTGAGCATGGCCCGCAGCTGCGGCGGGAGCATCCGTGGCACGGCATCGAGTGCTTCCCCCAATTGCCGGCCTTCGGCCAGGTAAGCGGCCAACAGGTGAAAGCGCACGCCCAGCGCTTTGTCCCGGCTCGACGACGCGGCGGTGATGGTCGCCTCGGGCGTGCGTCCGTCCTTTATTCCCATTTCGAGCAAGTCGAGAAACAGCCGCGCCCGCTCCGTCCGCCGCAGCGGAATGGTGAGCAGGAAATAGAACAAGTAGAGCGAACCGAGAATCGGGACCACCCCGACAATGAGGTAGAGCACGACGAACAACATCGTGTTCACAACGACCATCAACGGATCGGGTAACATGGTTTTGTTTACGGGTTATAGGTTTTCGGCCTTCACATTCCGGAAACGGTCCCCAGCATGTTCATGAAATTCACCAACGTCCGAACCACGGGCACGACCTGCCACAGGACCATTTGGCCAAGCAGCAACACCGAGACCGGCAGCGCGCCATAGAGCGCGAGTTCGATGCGATACCCCGCCCGGGCGTAATAAATGTCGGCGGCCTTCTGGAAGCCGGCGGCCACATCCTCCCCGCCCTGCTGCACCAGCCAGAGAAAGAGCGGCGGGATGGGGCGGCTCACCGCCGGCCATTGCGACGGCTTGCCCTTCCCGGTCTCGACCAGGGCTTGCCATTGGGTGAGGATCTTGTCCGCCGGCGTGTGCGATTCAAGGGTCTCCGCCAAAGCGAGGGCTTCGGAGAGGGTCATGCCGTTTTTCAGCACCAGGGCCATCGCCGAGGCCAACTCCGCCAGACTCGCTTCCCGGAAGCCGGGCAAGCGCCAACGCAGCCGCGCCCGCCAGCTCGGGACGATCATCGCGGCCGCACCCAGTACCGCGACCAGCGCCAGCAGCGTCGGCGGCATCCACACCGCCCCGAGCAGCAAATTCGGCGATGCGGCGGACCCCTGCATGCCGAACCCCGAGGTAGCGTCCGCCACCACACCGGTGAACTTCCCCAGGGTCATGGCGAGCACAAAGCTAAGCCCGAACGAAACCACGATGACAATCAGCGGATAGACCAACAAGCCCTTGAGCCGGGTCCAGACGGAGTTGGCGCGGTGATAGTGGTCCGCCAGCAAGGTCAACACGCCCGGCAGGTCGTTCCCCCGCACCCCCACCTCGAGCATGCGCCGATAAAACTCCGGCAGCTTGCGCTTGGCCAGCGCCTCCTTGAAGGGCGTCCCCCGAGCCAGAGCACTCTCCATCTGCCCGATCTCGGCTTGCAACGGCCCCTTCTTCATGCCGACGCTCAGTTGCTTGAGCGCACCCTCCAGCGGAATGCCATCCCGGAGCATCGCCGCGAGTTGCTGATTGAAAAATGCGAATTCGTCGTAGTTCATCGCTTCAAGTTTGCTTTCCAGTGTCCATCAGTTGCCAGTTATGACAGCGCCACCGCCGATTCGTCACGCGCGGCGCAAAAGAGGATTGATAACAGGGATGATTGAAGGCGGTTGGGGGTTGCCGATTGCTGATGACGGTCCGAGATCAACCCTCTAAAACGGGCCAGCCGCTTACCGACTCCCCTGCCCTATTGTCTTCAAGCAAGGGAATGATTAGTGTCTGGCGAC
>TBL_comb47_HYPODRAFT_10001020_pt1 | contig 36895 bp, 37 predicted proteins | sample TroBogypolimnion_40_FD_10682 | JGI IMG/M metagenome (IMG submission 10682)
AATATGCCTGATCCAGCATCTATTTCAGCTATATCTAATGTTGCCCCCTGTGCCTTGTGAATTGTTAAAGCCCATGCCAAAATCAACGGCACTTGTGATACACCTATTCCCGGAATATTTTCACTTGGCCACACATGATAACACATCGTTACAGCCGCTTCATTGCTAAATTTAACTACTGGCAACCCTTGTTCTGAAAATTTAATTACAATGCCCTGGCTGCCATTACAAAGCGATTGTCCATTATCTAATTCAAAATTAACAATACACATAACCTGAGACCCGATCTTCAATTTAACTATTTCGTCGCAACGTAAATTGCCTTTCAAATATAATAATTCCGTTTGAATTTGTTCCTTGGTAAATTGCCTTCGTTTCAACAATTCAGTTGCAGTCATCTCCAAATCTGAGTGATATTTCAGCTTGAATTCTTTCTCTTCTGACTTCAACGCATTCATCTCTCTTGTATTCACCTGTTCTACTTTGTTTCGCGTGGGAAACAATTTGGTTGGTCTCACTATACAATTATCGGCTATTTGTTGTCCAACTTTGTTTAACAAAACTTCGTTTGATGATCGCTTCAATTTGCCTTCACGAATTTGATTGAGTATTTTCTGATAAACTGGATCTGATTGTCTAAAAATCTTTGTCAGCTGTATATGATCATTTTTTGCAAATGTATGAGACCATATCAAGCTCTCAAAACAGAACCTCACTGTTTCAATTTCGTCTTTATTGCCAACGGGCGGCAGCTGATAAAAGTCTCCAGAGAATATCAATTGTATGCCGCCAAATGGTCTGTTATTTCTTCTTACTGTTTTGCCGATTTCATCTAATAATTCAAATAATTTTTGCGACATCATAGACACTTCGTCAACAACCAAAATATCAGTGCCTTTCCAGTTACTTTTTAGGAACGGGTTTTTCATTATTTTGGTTACAAGTTGATCTGACGAGCCTGTGCCTAGTCCGATGCCCGCCCAGGAATGAAGCGTTTTTGCTTTACATTCTAATAAAACCGCGGCACAACCTGTTAGCGCACAGACTTGAATATTTAAGCCCTTTCTAGACGCATCTTTTTGTAGATATTTTATAAATGCGGTTTTTCCAGTGCCTCCTGGTCCCGTGACGAATACATTTTTCCCCTGTGCATATGCATTGAATGCGAAAATTTGTTCTTCTGAATAATTCATTATTTGTGTTAGTATTAAATATAAATATCCTTTTATTATGATTTTTATATTCAATTTTATTTATAATTGATTTAACTTGAGTTCCAGATTTAACAACAAAGTAAAAAGGATGATTTATTGAGAGAATGTTCCGAACCAAAATGAACCATTACAAATCCATTCTATAGAATATAATGCCCAAACATAAGAACTTGCTGGATTAATAATTCCCGGTCCAACCATGTTGAAGCAACTGAAATTGCATACGCCATTAGATAAAGTTGTAAAAACGCAAAGTAAGAGAGACTAAGCAATCCTCGTATATTGTAAATACGTATCAGTTCCAACACTTATAAGTAACGCACTAGAATATGATACATTTCCTGTAATATAATAGGTTGAAGCAAGTGAAGAAATTACAGCATATTTTGTTATATTACCTGCTAATATGCCGATTTCTGAATTAATAAAATAAGGCATAGTTGTAGTGATAACAGAAGAAAATCCATCTAAATTAGTATCAGTAGTTGGCGGAGCCCCGCCAAATTTGTTGTTTAAGCCTATCGTATGATATGAGATATACTGAGATGGACTAGTGTTAGAAGCAATTGTATTGTAACTATTAATAAAAATAGCATATACACCAATAGCGGGGAAAGCAAATGCTGCACTTATTGTTGTCCAAGATCCTCTATTATCGTAGTATCCACCTGTATTAGCAACAACTTTTGCAGTGTATCCGATCATTCCAGAAGTAAATATAGGAACTGTAGAATATGTAAATGATATAGTTTTAACAGTAACATTAGCAGCCGGGAAATTAATCGCACTAGCAGTTGAAGCATTTATAGCAGTTCCACTCGAAGTCATTGTTACTGCTCCTGATAATGTAGAAGTCCCAGCAACAGATAGATTTTTATTCATTACAACATCAGGAGCATAATTGCCCATCTCGCCTAACATAATTTGCGCGTCAGCAGTAGCACTAGCATTTTGTCCTATAGCAGTTGAAAAATTAAACGCATTACATCTAGCACTATCGCCGATACAAGTATTAGCATTTCCAGTATCAATTTGACCTGATTGATTACCTACGTAAGTATTAGACGAACCAGATATAGTATTAACTCCACTATTAACACCTATTGCGGTATTTGTAATTCCATTTTGTAACGCTCTTAAAGCATTTATTCCAACTGCTACATTAGATACTCCAGATGTAAGAGCAAGAAAATTATTAGTGCCAACAGATACATTGTTAGTTCCAGTAGATAATACTCCATTAAAATTATTTCCAAAACTTACATTTGTTGAAGAACCTCCTCCAGTTCCTAGATTTACTCCATTTACTAATATATTTTTAGCAAATGTCGCAACACTCGCAGTGTTAATCGTTAAAGCAGTTGAACCTCCATTTGAAATAATTATAGGTAATTGAGTTCCTATTCCTGTTATTGAACCTGTTATGAAATGATTTGAACTATTTGTTCCAACCGATAATGTCCCGCTATTTATAGTATCATAAGTATTGTAGCAAGCAATGCATGCTACTGATGAAGTTCCATTTGGAAGAATTCCAACACTTGTTATTCCATTTGTAGTAGAGGTTTGAAAAAAAGTTCTTTGGTTTTGACTACTAGCAGAAAAATCACCTTGTATTTTACTAGAAACACCAGTTATTGTTAAACCATTAGATGATAATCCATTACAAGTAAGAGCCCCTGAACCAGGATTAAAAAATAAATTATTCCCAAGAATAGTTGCCATTTTAAAAGGATAATTCTCTGCTACAGAAGTAGAGGTGTCAAGAAACGGAACAATAAGATTACTTCCAATATTTGAGGTTGTAGTGATAGCATTTGTAGCATTTGTAGCAGATGTAGCATTACCTGAAACCCCACCAATAGCAGTTATAGCCAAATTAAAAGTATTTGTATTAGTCCAAATATTAGATGAGGTCAATAAATTCGGAGCAGAAGATCCTTGTGCACCTGTAGCTCCTGTTGATCCCGTAGCACCTGTAGCTCCTGTTGATCCCGTAGCTCCTGTTGACCCTGTGGCACCTTGGGCTCCTGTTGATCCTGTAGCACCTGTTGACCCTGTGGCACCTGTAGATCCTGTATTACCTGTAGCTCCTGTAGCACCAGTTGATCCTGTGGCACCAGTTGATCCTGTAGCACCTGTAGCGCCTGTAGATCCTGTATTTCCTGTAGCACCTGTAGCTCCTGTAGATCCTGTTGATCCTGTGGCACCTGTAGCACCTGTAGCACCTGTTGACCCTGTAGATCCTGTAGCACCTGTAGCACCTGTAGCTCCTGTAGCACCTGTATTTCCTTGAGCCCCTGTTGACCCTGTAGATCCTGTGGCACCTGTAGATCCTGTAGCACCTGTAGATCCTGTAGCACCTGTAGATCCTGTAGCTCCTGTAGATCCTGTAGCTCCTGTAGATCCTGTAGCTCCTGTAGATCCTGTATTTCCTGTAGCACCTGTTGATCCTGTAGATCCTGTTGATCCTGTAGCTCCTGTAGATCCTGTAGCTCCTGTAGATCCTGTAGCTCCTGTAGATCCTGTAGATCCTGTTGATCCTGTGGCACCTGTAGATCCTGTAGCACCCGTGGCACCTGACCCTGACCCGCCTCCTCCTGCAGGACCTTGAGCTCCTGTAGCACCTGCAGGACCTTGTGCCCCTTGTCCTCCTTTATTTTTTTGGGGAAATAATGGTGTTACTGATGACATTATCTATAAAAATATAAAATATAATATTATTTGAATTTATATCTAAAATAATTCATCTATATATATTATAATGAATTCAAACTTTGATTTAAATATAGGAAACTACAATAAAACGGAATTGGAAGAAATTTTAGAATTACCGCCAAATTACGATGAAAATATAATACAGATGAAGGAAACCAAATTAAGGCAGAATATCATGAGTGATTTAAGTGTGCACTCGTCAATAAAAACTAAAACCCTAGGATTTATTACTAATGTTAAAAATGCACTAATAATTAATATTCAAAAAAATAATTCAGAAAATAATTCAAAAATAGGTTCTAAAATTGGAGATCTTGCAAAAACATATCAAAATGTTTATAATCTGGACAAAAATTTGGCAAAATCCGAAATAACTGCCTCAGGAAGTGCATTTATCATAAAACAACCACCTACACCATACGGTCAATCAAGCCCCAGTGAATTCTATCAAGGAACGATTAATCCTTTAAACAAGCGAATTTTAAGGCAAAATATAAATATTGACACCAGATTTAGAGAAAATTATTATGCAACACAAGCATCTAATTTTCATCTAGATTTGCCAATCAGACTAACACAAGTTGTATCGTTACAATTATCCGCCCTAGAACTTCCTAGCACATTTTACACGGTTTCAAAGGTATTTGGAAATAATTTTTTCGTTATTTCATTACCTAACACTGTTATAGAGCCATTAATTGTAACACTTCCTGATGGGAATTATACTTATTTAACATTGCAAAATTATATTAATACTTTTTTATCAACTGCTCCTGCGGGCTATACTGAAATACAGTTTTTAGCAGACATTAATACTCCTGAAGGAAATGGAAGTGGGGGAACGGGAAAAATGATTGTCGGCTCAACTACTGGGCTCGTAGATTTTGTAATGAATTTTCAGACAGATCGTTTTAATAATGATGATCGGCAAACACCTTTGCCATTAAAACTCGGATGGCTAATGGGTTTTCGTTCAGGATATTATGAAAATAATGTAACATATGTATCTGAAGGACTTATAGACATGACAGGTATTAGATACATTTATTTAGTAGTAGATGATTTCAATAATAATGTCAGTGATGGATTTTATGGAGCATTTACATCATCTCTTTTGAATAAAAATATATTGGCAAGGATAACACTGCAAGGCAGTGCTTTTAATATTATTTCACAGAATAATTTAATATTAGTTACTACTGCGCGACAATATTTCGGTCCCGTAGATATACAGAAGATGCAAATACAGTTGCTAGATGAATATGGTAGGATTTTAGATTTAAATAATATGGATTATAGTTTTTGTCTGTCTTTTCAGACAATTTATGAACTATAACTCTTCCACTTTTGAGAAAGTGGAATTATGAATTTCTAGCCAATTAACCGATTGTTTGGTTTTTCCATCATATTTTATAGCTAATCCTTTATCAAGCATATACTGATTTACATGTATGTCGCCGACATATACATCTGCCAAAAGTCGCCCATATTTTTCATTTTTCACATTTTTAAGAATAACGGTCTTGTTCATTATCAGTTGTTCCAGTTGATCTCTTGCCCTTACAGCGCAAACCTTTTCTTCTTCAGATTTGCCTTTTATTTCAGCACAGTCAATTCCATTTAGACGCACTGAGAAGCGATATAATGGCGACCCATCGTAAGGCAAATGTCCTGCAATAGTAATTGTATCACCATCATAGACCTTAATAACCTGACCAGTATTAACAGGCGGAATAAACTGGAGAGTATCAGACCACACAATTGTTTTTGGTGTATTAATATTAGCATTTAAATTAGGTTTAATAACCGGAACATTGGCATTGTAGCAGCTGAATAGTCTAGAAAACATTGTATAATTTGTATAATTGTAAGAATGATTGAAATAATATAGTTTTTAATTATTTCAATTTTATTATTTAATGAAATTTATAACTTAAAGTTAACATGTGATTTAACACATAACACATATGTTAAAAATTGCACTTATTACTGGAATTACAGGACAAGATGGTTCATATTTAGCCGAATTATTATTGGAAAAAGGATACATTGTTTGGGGTATAATTCGTAGATCATCATCTATTAATACTGGTAGAATAGATCATATATTTGATAAGTTGATTCTAAGATATGGCGATTTAACAGATAGTTCCAATTTATTTAATATTTTAACTGAAATTAAAAACACATATCCTGATTTAGATCGTCTAGAGGTTTATAATTTGGGAGCAATGAGCCATGTAAAGATATCCTTTGAGCTACCCGAATATACATGCGACGTAGACGCTCTAGGTACATTGCGTTTATTAGAAGCATGCAGAACTTGTGGTGTCCCATTGTCTAAAATTCGTTTTTACCAAGCATCTACGTCTGAAATGTATGGCAAGGTTTTAGAGGTCCCGCAAACTGAAAAGACACCTTTTTATCCTAGATCACCATATGGCGTGGCAAAATTGTATGCCTTCTGGATAACAAAAAATTATAGAGAATCTTATGGAATGTATGCTTGTTCCGGAATCCTATTTAATCACGAGAGTCCAAGACGAGGACATAATTTTGTTACAAGAAAGGTGACAATTGCGCTAAACAATATTTTAAAAGGCAAACAAGATAAATTAGTATTAGGAAATATTAATTCACTCAGAGATTGGGGGCATGCAAAAGATTATGTTGAAGGCATGTGGCGAATGTTGCAGAAAGATTCTGATAAAGTGGATGACTATGTGTTAGCTACGAATGAATATCATAGTGTCAGAGAATTTGTTGAAAAGGCTTTTTCTTTGAAAGGTTTTACTATTGGATGGACCAATGAAGGTATAAAAGAAATTGGATACGATATAAATACAGGAAGAGAGTTAGTATTTATATCCGAGAAATATTTTAGACCTGCTGAAGTGGATGAATTGTTAGGTGATTCAACAAAGGCAAAGGAGGAACTAGGCTGGATTCCAGAAGTAAAATTTGAAGATCTAGTTAAAGAGATGGTGGAAGCGGATTGTTGTTAGATTAAATAGGCAAATTTCTATCAAATATTTTGTATTCAACTGCGTTTAATTCATTTTTATATGATAATGGAATAACAATGCATGAAAAACAAGAATCAATTATATAAATATATTTGGCATTTTTGATTATATCTATATAATGTGGAACTAATATATTAACATATTGTTGAGCTAATTCAAAATTTTCATTTTCTTTTTTATAAACATTATAATCGGCAGAAATAATAATATCATTTTCATTATCAATAAATTTATTTATATATTTTGTTAAGTCTATTTTTTTGTTATTACCGGCAATGCTGTGCATAAATATGATATTATAGTGTTTAATATTTTCATATAATTCGGTTGATTTAGCAGAGCTACTAATATTAAAATAATTATAATAAATAGATAAATCTAAATTGATATCGTAATAAAAATTTTTAACATGACCATATTTTATATCTATAGAATATTCATTATTTTTTTCTCTATATTTAAGAATATTATTTTGAATTTTTGATTTAAAATTTTTTTTATGACAATCTCCTGAAATTAAAACATCCATATTGTTTTGTTTATATCTTGGAATAAGTAATTTAAAACAAGCATCGGTTTCATTGTTACTTTTAAATGGCACTAAGAAAATACGAGGATCTGTATATATTTCTTTTAAATTTTGAATATATATGTCTTTGCAAATAAAATATACATTTTCATAAATTGTTAATAAATAATTAATGGCGCCAATATTGGTAATATTGTCGCCTAATCCATTATGTCCTAAAAAAAATACGGATAACATAATAATATAATATATTATATACGATATATTATTATGGAAGAAATTTACATATGTTGTGGTTTAGGAGACTGTTTATTATATTGTCAAATTTATGATTTATATAGAGATACATTTAAGTATCAATATGTGTTGAATGATCGATTTGTCATAAAATGTCGTAATGAAAAATATTTAATTTTTGTTCAAAAAATATTTCACTTTTTTAAAGTGCCTTTAAAAATAAAAAATGAACAAAAAGATTTTAATGTAAGTAAATTGTTTAGTTGTAGTTTATTATTAAAAGAATATCCTATTGTAAAAAATACATTAATAAATTATATACCAAATATTTTAACTGATTTACCTAATGAATATATAGTTATAAATACAAATATAAGATTTGCTTTTAATATACAAAATCTTCAAGAATTTAATGAAACAATAGATAATATTTGTTATTATTTAAACAATTTTGTTTTTAATTTGCCAGTAGTTATTATAGGTCATAAAACATCATTTAAAAATATTGATGTTATTAATTATAGTTTTTATGATAAATTAATACATGCAAAATTTATAGATAAAACATATAATTTTAATTCATTTGATGAAATGAATATTGATAATTTAATGTATGATATTAACATTTTAAAAAATGCAAAAGAAACATTTCAATTTGGATTTGGTGGAAGTTTATGTTTAAATATATGTTTTACTAATAAATTAAGTGCTTTGATTAAGAATATAGATTTATGTTTACCTACTGAATTTTCTACTTATTGGTTTGATAAATTATCAAATGTAAAAATTTATAATAATGATGATGAAATAATATGCAGGTTGAAAAAATATACTAATAATAATATTTTTTATTTATTTGGGCATAAAACATTAACCGAATTTGAAGTTCCTATTTTTATCGAGAATAATCATGGCATATTTTTATCTAAAAATATTGATTCATTAGATAAAACTCAATCAATTTATATGGATGTTTATAAATATGATTATACATTGAAAAATATAAATAAAATTGACCTAGATGAATTAAATAATATTGATTGGTTTAGTAACAAACGTGTATCAAAAAAAATAATCGACATTTTAAATGATTATTTTAAAATAATGTTTATTACTTTACTTACAAATGGAGATTTATTAGATCAACTTATTTCTGAGTATAAAGGAATAGTATATTATAGATTTTTTGGTCTAGCTGAAAATTATAGTTATAAACCTTTAATTGATAAACATATATATCCAAAAATAAAATACATTTTTAGTTATCCAGAAATTTATAATTATGAAATTACATTAAAAAATAATATTTTTAATTCAAATAATTCTCATGTTATTCCTCTAGGAATTCCCGATTATATTTTAAAATATGAAAAAACATATAATCCTTCTTATAATAAAATATGTTTTGTTTGTTCAAAAATTAACATTTGTTCTTACTATACAAATATATATAACACGTTTATTAATAACTTAGGTAAAAAATATCCATATATTTTATTAGGTAAGAATAATGAAAAGTTAAATGATCAAAATAAGATGAATAATTTAAATGATGATGGTTATTATAAAACTATATCTAAATGTAAATTACTGTATTATCATTCAGAAGAGGAAAGACATATGCATTATCATCCAATGGAAGCTATTATAATTGGAATTCCTATTATATTTTATGAAAAATCATTATTAAATAGCTATTTATCTAAGTCACCTGGAAGGTGTAAAAATATTAATGAAGTATATTCAAAAATAAATAGTATATTAAATGATGATATTAATTTAATAAATGAAATTATATTTGAACAAAATAAAATAATTGATAAGATAAAAATAGAAAACAATAAAAATATATTTGATAGTATATTAAATAATGATAATGAAGAAAATATTGTATCAAATAATAATGATGGAAAACTTGTATCAAATAATAAAAAACAAAATTTTGCATCATATAAAGAACTTATAGATCTATTAAATGAAAATAATTATCAATATGTTATTGATAAAAAGAATGTTTTTAGTTATACATCAATTGGAATAGGAGATTTATTATTTAGAATAAAAAACATAGAAGAAAAATTAGTAGCTAAACCAGTATATATAAATTTAAATTTATTTATGAATGGTATGATTAACACGGATGTATGGTTTCATGCACCATTCAATAATTTTATTTTTAAAATTAATTTATTGAATGATATAATCAATAATAATAAATTAATATCAAAAAATGATTTTATTTTTGTTATTACAAGTGAAAATTGTAATATTAATAAAATGAGGGGTGATTTAAAATATAAACTAATTAAGAATTTTAATTTATCAATAGATAATACATTTTATAAAAATAACACCCTTAATGAAACAATTAAAAAATTTGTAAAGAGACCATTCATAATATTTCATACAAAATTTAGATTAAATAGTAATTATGACTATAAACAAATAAAAGAACATTTTAATTTATTTTTTTCTGGCTTTAAAATAAAAAAATTTAATATCATTTTAATAGGAGAACAAAATTTTAAACCAACTGCAGAATCTAATTTTCATGGAATAACAACTATATATCCTGAATTATTAAAATTGTATAATTATAATTCAAATAAAATATTAGATCTAACAAAAGAATATATTTACAATGAATTAAATTATGATGCATATAAAAATGATATATGCTTAATTAACAAAGCAGAATATAATATTTGTTATGGTCAAGGTGGTCAATTATGCTCATCTTTACTATTTGGAAAATGTATATTTTTTGATCCAATAGATGAAGAATATTTTTTCCAAAATACAAATCTTTATAATTCCGGACATAGATATTTTAAAAAATTAGATATGATAAATAAATATTTATTACAAATACTATAAAAATTTTAATTAATAATATATTAATAATTAATTAATATGTTATAATACTTAAATTATAATATTCGTAAAAAATATGATCAATATTTATGAACCGAATATAATTTATTATAAAAAATCAGCTATTGCGGCTATTGAATCTGAGTGGATTTCCAATCATGGAGAATTTATTAAAAAATCAACACAAAAAATTAAGGAAATAATAAATGTAAAACATGCAATTTTAATGGCGAATGGAACTTGTTCTACTCACTGTTTATTTTTAGCATTAAAATTTAAGTATCCTAATATTTCAAAAATTTATGTTCCAAACAATTGTTATGTAGCTGCATGGAATTGTCTTTTAATGGAATATAAAGACAATCTAATAGAAGTTATGAAAATGAATATAGATACTTGGAATATATGCGTTGATGAAGAATATATCAAAGGTTTAAATCTAAATTCTGCAGTTTTAATTGTTCATAATTTAGGTAATATTATTAATGTGCCTAGGCTAAAAAGACTAAGACCTGATTTAATATTTATTGAAGATAATTGTGAGGGATTTACTGGCAAATATGAAAATATTTATTCGGGAACTAGCGAGTCATCATTGTGTTCATCGGTTTCATTTTATGGAAATAAAATTATTACAACAGGAGAAGGAGGTGCTTTTTTTACAAATGACGATGAAGTATATAATTATATTTTAAAGGCTTATTCACAAGGAATGTCTTCTATAAGATATTTACATGATACGCATGCTTATAATTATCGTATGACAAATATTGAAGCTGGGTTTCTTTATGATCAACTTAACAATTTTGAAAATATTATAAATAATAAAAAGAGGATTTTTGAAAATTATAAAAATGTATTAAAACCATTAATAGAAACAAATCAAGTCGCTATATTTAAAGAAGAATATGATACAGAATGCGCTAATTGGATTTTTGCATTAAGAATAATAAATAATAAAAAAACAATTCAAGAAACCACTGATTTTTTTAAATCAAATAATATTGATATTAGACCATTTTTTTATCCAATAAATAAGCATGGACATTTAAAAAATATATTTTTTGAAGATCCAGTATCTGATATATTACATAATGAAATAATAATGATTCCGTCTTCTCCATCTATTACATTAGAAACTCAAAAATATGTAGTAAAAATAATAGAAATATTTATAGATAATATTAATATTATTGAAATAAATGACACAAATGTAGAATTATTAACTCAATTTATATCTAATCCATTACCATCTACATTTCGTTATTTTGAAAAAAGAACTGTTGAGGTTATAAAAGATCATGCTATTACATTATTACTTAAAAAGGAAGATAAAATAATTGGATATGCACATATAGATTACGAAAAGAATACTAACAAATATTGGGTTGGTATATGCATTTTACCTGATCATCATAATAAAGGTTATGGTAACTATTTGATGAATAATATACTTATTAAATCAAAAATCAAAAATATAAATTCAATTTATTTAACTGTTGATAATATTAATATTCATGCCATAAAATTATATTCAAACCATAATTTTAAAGTAATAGAAACAAATGACAAATATACTATAATGTTATTAAATTAATTATTTTAAAAAAAACATATTGATTACTTTTTTAGTTTTTAATTTTTGTTTTGGTATTAATATAGGTGTAGGTGTAGGTGTAGGTGTAGGTATAGTTGTAGGTATAGATATAGTTGTAGGTATAGATATAGTTGTAGGTATTTGTAAAGGTTTATATATATTGTTATCAAAATTTGTAAAATTATTTATACAATCTATTTCATTTTTATATTTTTCAAATAAATTAATTAATGACTGATCTGAAATGTTGTTAGGACTTGTTTTAGGTTCAATGTATTTTAAAGGAAAATTCTTTAATTTTGTATTTAAAAATATTTCTAATTTATTTACAACATTATCTTCAAATAGTTCACTTGACTTAAGTATTAATACATTATCTCTTTTTATATTTGTCCAATTATTAAATTGATTAATCATAAGTGATAATAAGTTTTCATCTGACAAATTTGTATTATAATTATTACTTAATTTTTTTTGGTTAACATTCCAAAATCCATCTCCTCTTTTTTTCATTGATAAAAAAGATTTTATAGGATTATCATAAATATATATTATTGGTATACATAACTCTATATATATTGGACAATGACATAAAATTTTGGCTTCGATATCAGTCATACATTTATATCCATTTTGTTCTAATGTTTTAATTAATGAACCTGAGCAACATCCACCATAACAAACTACACATACTTCTAAATTTTCATTTTTAATTAAATTATTTACATTACTCGCCTCTAAATTACAAATCATTTAATATAATATAATATAGTAAATAAAATTAAATAAAATCGTATATTTGAATATTTTTATTAGTTATATCCAAAACTTTATTTATATTGCAACTATCATGAATAACAAAAGTTTTAAAATATTCTACATCAGCATTTGTTTCATTAATAATATTTACTGTATCATTAAATTCATCAGTTATAAAATTAATAAGAATAGGATCACTACTTTTTATATGAAGCTCATCATACAAAATCAAGTAGTAATATAATGGTTTTATTAATAAATCATGGGTGCCAGTATAACTTGTTAGATCAATTAATATTTTTAATGATTTGTATCCTTTTTGCTCTATAATATGCGAATTCGATAAAATATTAATTTTGTTTTTTATTCTAAAACGAACATCATTTGCTATAATAGTGTCTTTACATAGTTTTGTATAATCTACATCGCTAATATTTATACCATCTCTTAACAAATCCATTAAATCCCAAATATATAAGTTTGTTTTTTTGAGCATGTTATAATATTTTTGATTTTTATCAATATGTTCTTTTAATTTTTCATGTAAAATATCATGTTCTATTTTAACATTATCTCTTCTGCTATCTTGAATTCTATCTAATTTTATATCTAATATAGTTAATTTATCTAATGCCTCACCGTTTGATACTGGTAAATTAAATAATTCCATTAATTATATAATTTACTATTTTATATCTTTTATCTAGACGCAACAAAATTGTTTATAGCAGTTGTCTCACATTTATCAAATCATTTCTATTCATTTCATGCATAAAAATACCCCACTTTTTGCAAAGTAAACTTAAAACAGTTTGATCGTGTCTATTTTCCTGAAAACAGCAGTTTTCAGGGCCTAAAATACTAGGTGCATCCGTAACTATTCGTTGATCTTGTACATATGTTAACCATTCTCCAACAAATCTTATCGGATTAAATGATTTTCTTAAAATAATAAATCCAGCCCAAACTTGAGTCGTATTTATTACATTATTACGAAAATTATTTTCGTGTTTTATATTCATTAATGCTAACGCATCAAACTTTGTCCATTCTTTTTCAATATAAGATGATTCATTAGGTTTATTTTTATAAACACCAATATTTTTTTCTGATAAAACATCTGTTTCAAAATGTCTTATATTTTTTAACCATAAATATTTACTATCATTGTAGCATAAAATATCCCCTTCTTCTATTTCTAAAAGTTTTTTAAGAATAATATATGGTTTCCAAATCCAAAAACCAGAACCTCTAGATAGATTTAAAATATGTGCATTTTTTGCCTTAAAATAATCATCTATATCATCCATAGTATATATTTTAGCTGTATCAAATCCTCCTACTTCTAATGCGGATTTCATATTGCCTTCAGCAAATGACATATGATCTGGAGTAGCAAATGTAATAAAATGATATTTTACCATTTGATTATATTATTTTAAGATAATATATTATTTTAAGATAATATATTATCTTAAAATAATATAATCAAATGGTATATTATTTATTACAGCACAATACTTACTAAATCCAGTTACATGGGTATAAACTGATAACGCAAAAATTGAATTACTATAACTCATTAAATAAAAATCTAGTAATGTATTCATTACACTGTCTGAATTTTCATTTGTCTGTAAAAACTGTCCACCTAAATGTGTAATTTCTTTATCTAGCATATGAAAATTCGGATTTAATGTTTTAAGTTGTAATTTTAAATCGAGCGAATCGCTAAGTATTAAATATTTTTTATTCGGATTCGTTAAACCATTTATCATATTATTTATATTATTTACAAAATCAACATTCATATTTTCCGAATTAGTTAAATATGTATCACCACTTCTTATATGAATTGTAGCATATGTTTTTTTTTGTAATTTTAATTCATTTAAAGTATGATCTATATATTCTTGCATAAATGTATTTGGAACTAACATATTTTTTATGGTTTCTCTACCAGTATCTAAAAAAATAGCGTATATAGGGAATGCATTAGTAAATAATGCGTATGAATCTGTCTCATGATAGTTATTTAATTTATCTATTATTTGATTTGCAAAATCAATATCTAAATGCATTTTATTATTATTCCATAAATGCGGCGGTCTATTGTGTCCCTGTATCCATTCTAAATCTTCATAATTAATACTAGGATTTTTACTAGGATTTTCTATGTATTTTGCTAGGGGATGATTAGAAATATCTAATTTGAACTCCAAATTTAATAATTTGGATAGTTGCATTGTATAAAAACATCCTCTTAAAAAATCACCAAATCCTTCAGACGGTGCGTTTTTATACTGCAATTGATATACATTCACAATTTTCTTAATATTTTTGTTAGTAAATGGAATTAATTTCATATATATATAATATTATATTATATATGATATATAAATGTCTAGAGCAAAACCTACATTTGGCACTTTAAACCAAGTTGCCTTCCAATGTGATTATATTGCAAATAAAAAAGCTAAACTAACATATTGTGATAAAAAGAAATGTAATAAAATTATTAAAGCATCAAGCTATAATCAATATAATTTATTTAATAAGGGGCGTTATTTAGATGCATTAGCAAAAAAATGTATTTTACCATTTAATAAAACGGATTTGATTGCAGGTCAGTATTCAAAAATGAATTTGTCATCAGTATGTACAGTTATTGATGGTTATCCATGTTCTCAGGTCGGCAGTTGTTCGGGTTGTTTAACAGGAGCAAAAATAGATGCAAGTTCTTTAAACCCGGATCCATTCTATTTAACAAATACAATAGATCCTGTTGGAAATCTATTTGGCAACTCTGAATGTGGTGTAAATAATTTCACTAGATATATGGTTTATAAATGAATTAAATAATGAATTAAATTTTAAATAGTAGAATTACTAAAAGTATATGAGATATATAAATTGTGGTCATCACAAAAATATTATGATAATTGATTTGAGTTTGTTTATATTGTGTATATTTATTACTTATATTTTTATATAAATTTTTATATACTCCGGTTTCAATGTCTTCTGGATATGTTTTTTCCTTGTTAGTTTCTAAATATCTGGTTTTTAGCTTTTGATTTGTTTTGGGAATAGATTTTATATTTATGATTGTTCTTGTTTCAGTATCATAATGCTGACCCCAATAACAATCATCATTATATTCTGTATTTATAGATAATAAGTATGATTGAAATGTTGACATTATTCAGTTTATGTAAATAATATAAATTATTATATTTAAATAAAATTCAATTTTTATTTAAATACTTGAATTATTTATTATAAAGCATTCTATATGCTTTTCTAGCAATATCTCTGTATCTTTTCGTATTTCCGCGTCTTGTTTTTGTAATAGTTTCATATTCCCGCGCTCTTATAAACGCTGCATGAAGTCCTTTTCGGTTAATTTTGCATGTATTTTTTGTGCAAATAGGGAATGATTTTTTGGTTCCTAAAAAGCATTTTTTACCGCACTTTTTTAACATTAATGTTTTTTGTTTTGAACTAGGTTGTTCTTTTGACCAACCTTTTATATGAATTCTACGTTTTCTTGTTTGCATAATATAATATATAATATATAATATATAATATTATAATTAAATGGCTGAAAATATATTATTAAAAATTGATAAACTCTCAAATGATGAATTATCATTTGATGATAATGATGAAAATATACCACAATTATTACATGATAATGATATTCTGTCAAAGTTAGAAGAAGGCACAAATAGCAGTAGTAACAGTAACAGTAAGGTTGAAACAAAAAAAAACAAGATTAGTCCGGTAACGTTATTAAAAAATTATTTACTTGACGACGATGAACATAATTATCATTCAGAAGACGAAAATCTTATTACATTAACTGATAATATTAGATTAAAAGATATATCAATATTCAAAAAATTGGAATACAAAGATGTAGAATATAAAATAGACAAGGCTTATTTTGATATAAATCATAAATATAGTAGTGCTTTAGATATTTTAGCGAGTTATTTGAAAGGTCAAAAAATAATCTATATGGAATCTAAATTTTACTGTGAGTCGCAACTAAATTGGTATATGATGCCTGCAATATTATTTTCAACCATCGCGACAGTTTTGTCTTCATTTGTTAGTCAATATAATTGGGGAGCTTTATTTATAGCAAGTTTAAATGGAATAATTGCATTTTTATTAGCAGTAGTTAATTATTTAAAATTAGATGCTGCATCAGAAGCACACAAGATTTCATCACATCAATATGATAAATTACAAAGTTCAATTGAATTCACTTCAGGATCTGTATTGTTATTTAGATACAATGATTTACAAAAAATGGAATATGAATTAGAACAAATAAATGATAAAGATAAAGAGAAGGATAAAGAGAAGGATAAAGATATAGGAACTGAATTAAAAGAAAAAATAAATTCAAAAGGTCTTGAAATTGAAGAGGAAATGAAGAAAAAATTGGATGATGTTGATAAAAAAATTACAGAAATAAAGGAAACAAATCATTTCATAATCCCCAGGAGAGTACGTCTGAGATATCCAGTTATTTATAATACAAATATATTTTCTGTAATAAAAAGGATAGATGATAAACGCAAGAAGATGATTACTGACCTAACAAATGTAAAAAACGAAATACGATATTTTTGTCACTTAAAATATGTTTATGAGAATGAAAGTGCATGTGGAAATAATAAAGATAAAATCAAAATATTAGCAAACATACTAATTAAACTGTTCAAAAAGAAACGATATTTATTAGGAGAAATTATATTATTAAAATCCGCATTTTCAATAATTGACCAGATGTTTCATAAGGAAATAAAAGACGCGGAAGAAAAACGTAGCGGAATTTTATCTCTTTTTTTTCCAGATAATCACATTGATTATAAAAATCCCGAAGAAATGAATGAATTTATTAAGAACTTAATGGATCCATTTAATAATAATGCTCCCCCATCTACAACAAATGATATTGATTCATATTATGACGAATATTATAAATTATATGATATAGAGCAGCCAGAGATTACAGATCATTCAAAAACCGGTTCTAGGTCCTCTTTGTCATTTCGGCTGCCGTTTCTTGGCTCTACATGAACCATATGAGTGATAGGTTCCTACTTACATGGCATGTAAGTAACTTATTTTTAGTGGCGACGTATTTATACGTATTTCAAAAAAAATTGAAATACTTATTTCGGTGTATGTTGTATGTATATTTTCACACACTTAAACACTTTAAAAGCTCTCAAACCTTAATACTTTAAAAACTAAAAACTTTAATCTCAAATAATTTTAATAATGTCTTCAATTAATAATAATAATAACGGCGAAAGCTATTGTTTTGATAAAACTGAATTTTGTAGGGAAAAAGAAGTCGCATCTGTTGAAGATACCGAATATATGGAAGGTCTCAGCGTCTGGCTAAAGTTTGGCTTAACTAAGGAGCAATATGATGCCACAATTGAGTATGAAAAGAATTGCAAAATATTTAATCAGTATTTGGACGAGCTTAATGAAGAAAGCGGCGAAGACCCAGTATTTATCCAAGAATTAGAAGCAAAAATCAAGGCATTTCAAGACGCTTACGAAACAAAACAAGAGGCTGATGCTAAAGCGGACGATGAAAATGATTGGTGGATTGATCAATCTCTAAAAGAAGATAAATATGAAAAACCATATGTTTTTGAAGAAGATGAAAATGATTCATGGATTGATCAATCTCTAGAAAAACCTGATTATGATGAAGCGGAATGGAGAGCGGATTGTGCGGATCATATGATTGAATATTACAGAACTAGATCAACTGCAGATGATAGAAGCAAAGAAGAAGATGAAGAATGGAAAGAAAATTACGCGGAAAAAATGCTTGAATTCGCCAGACAAGATGCTATTGATGATTATAACGACTTTTAAATCTATTGGCTCTTATCAGTTCTGTTCTCAATTATAATCTAATTTACATTTACTAATTGTTCTTTATTTGTAGGTCCCTTCTCTAGTTCCTTATAATAAAAAGTAAGTCATATTTAAATGTTTTATGTTTCATATTTAATATTTCAACTAACTATTTGTTTTTAGGTAGGAAGAAAAAAGATCCTACTAGTAATAGTAGGATCTTTTTTCTTCCAAATCGTTAAATGTATTAAATATTTATCTTGTACAAATTATGGAACAACCTAGTACAAATCCTAGTAATCGCTTTTTTATAGATGGAAAAGTATTTATAGTCGGTGAGAAAAAAATATCTATGTGGAAAAAAGCTAAATGCAATAAAGATAAAGATAAAAATCAAGATAAAAAAGTGGATTTGCTACTTAAAGTATAAGTAAATTATTTCTTCTTCTTCCAATAGCTGTAAGAGTTGCAAATTTTTTATTCTTTTCAAAAAAGACATTATACTTACCTGTTTTCTACTTAAAAAATCATTTAATTCATTGTTACCTATAATTGCTAGTCTTAGATCACACAATACTTCATATTCACATCCTATAGAATTGTGTAACATGTATTTTTTATTACAACTAATATAGTCAACATTTGCAAACCATAAAGTAATTGAATTATTTCTGCATTTATTTATGATTTCTCGACGCATTATCTTAGCACATGGAGCACCATAACTTAAATAATATATAAGTATTTTGGATTGAATTTCTTCTGGTAATTTATTAAATAATAGTTCTATATTCATTTAATAAATTGTTATATTTTTGCTTTTAATATATTATTAATTAAAAATAATATATTATTGTTTTCCGAACTTTCGCATTTAAACCAGTGACATTTTGATACCTACAATTTAAGGTTAACCTACTACAGTCAAAAATGAGCTATAAGTAAACGAAAAGCCCGGACATATTACATGCTATAAATGTCTTTAAGTTGTTTTATAGATAATATATATTAATTTATATTTATTGGACTTGAGATTTTGACGCCAAATACCAAGCCGGTGGACTAGTGTATGTATTTGACGTATTACAAGCACTGCCTACTGTTACAACAGACGTGCCTCCTGTAAGAATTCCGGTTCCGGTTTGAACCGCATATGGAAACGGCTTTTGTTCTGGCTTTTGATCTATACATTGTCTTTGTATTCTTAATGTGCGTTGACTTGAATCCTGAGGAATATGCAAAAACTTCGTATAAGCCGCATTTGCCTGTTGTAATCCCATTGTATATCCTCTGGCTGGAGTTGACTGACAACCCATAGATCCACCAATCTTTACATTTCCAATGTATTTCTGAATATCGTTTGTATCTACAACACAATCCGCAGCAACACTTAAGTTATGAATATATAGACCTTGACTTGCACTATCCACTTGATTACCAGTGTAATTTGGCTGGATCCAATTGTTTGGATATTGCCCAGAAGCAATCCATCTAAATCTTTTGGCTAACATGCCTTTGGTTGAGATTGTAGATGGTTTGATAAAATCGTGTTGATTGCCTCTAACTGAAATAATTGCAGGACCCGCATTTAGAACAGGATCTGCTTGATAATATCTGCCATTAGAACCGCCATTGCCAACAGGATACGCGCCTTTAAATCGTGTTCCTTGTTGACTAAATTTCATATCTTTCCCTACTGAAATGCTACGATGTCCGCCTTGCAAAGAAAATCCGACAGGACCATAATGTGTTGCGGCATCAGCAAGTAAAACAGAGTTTAAGGAATTTGTTAGACCAAAGGGACCTTGGGGCAACCAATAACCTCCCGGCTGCTTCCCAGAGCGCTTGGTTGCCGATGAATATCTGTTAATTGATTTTTTTTTAAATGTAGCAAGCGACATATATCATAAAATGATATTATTAAATCTGCGAACAACTAAATAAACAATAATATTCGTTGTTCACATGTTTTATGAAAACACCGCCTTAGAAACCAGTATAATTTTGTATAATAAATTGGTTGCAACATTTTATCTATATCTAAGTTTTCTTCTTTAGTTCCTTCTGCAAAAATATATATATTTGTTAAACAAAATAGTATTAATGCACCTAAACTATAATAACTTGAACGATAATCTATTTTATCTGGCAAATTTGTTAGTTGGTTTAATTCTGGACTTGAAAAATATGGTTTAATAAATGGACTGTAAAAATATATGCATTTATCTTCTTTCATCTTTATTATATGTTTTATATTTGCGATTATAAATGTGCAGTCATTTATTACTAATATATCATCTAAATTGAACCCATAAAATGCTAAGCCTATTCTTTCTAAATAGGCGATTTGTTTACATAAATCATGACACATTTTGATACCAATTTGATTTGATTTGTTTCCCTCTTGTAAAAAAGTTGCCAATGTTTTTACTATTTCCGCAGTAAACATAATAGTGTCTTCACTATCACTATCATTATCATTGTAAAAAGCATTTGATACTATTTTTGTATCAGTAATTGACTGATATATTTCATATATATAATTTTTATTAGAGAATCCATGATAAAAAAACAATGTAAAACAATTAGTATTTGTTGTGTGGTTGATCTGATACCCTTTTGTTTTTACTATTTGTGTCATCATTTGTTAGTTTGTTATTATAGATCTAGTAAAAAAAAGGAGGATCCAAATTTATTATTTTATATTTGTTTTATTCTATAATCTATAATCTATAAACATTTTATTTGCTCTGAAAAGCTCTTCTTTATCGCTGCAGTTGACACTTGAACTTCTCTGACTTCCATTCTACATACAGCACATGAAATGAATGTTTTTGTTCTTACCTTAGCTGATCCAACTATACAGTCAACGCAATATTCATGAGAACATCCTAATCTAGCAATCGGTTTATCATCACAGCACATGAAACAATCTTCAACTTTTAATTCACTATCTAAAGTGATCTGTATTTTTAACTTTTTTAGATGAGATTTGTTAGCGTTATGAGCTAGGTGAGCTGGGTGAGCTGGGTGAGCTAGGTGAGCTGGGTGAGCTGGGTGAGCTAGGTGAGCTGGGTGAGCTGGGTGAGCTAGGTGAGCTGGGTGAGCTGGGTGAATAGGAACTTGAACAGCTTGAGTAAATAAAGCTAGTCGTGTTGCAGTTGCATCACGCAACGCCTGTGCATAGCTATGACCGAACATTCGCAAATGATAAACATTCAGTAAATTATACATTTCATTTCGGAAATTACAAATGACGGAGCTTGAATGATGATCTACATTCCACATCTGCAAGCCTCCGTAACCTTCAGCTACTGCCGCTTTAACATCTGGACCCAATGGTAAGAATTCAATATCGCCAAATCTTGGAAGAAAGTATCGCTTGATTATATTTTCAACCAATAATATTTTTACTGATGAAGACCTGTATCCTAGTCTAGTATTAATGATGGCCAAAACATTTCTTGAATGCGCATTTATCATTTGATATTGGTGTCGCAGTTTGAATGGATTTTCTGCTATATATTGTTTGATTAAATTCAAATATGGGTCTATATTCGCATCACAACCAGATAGGGTATGCGTAAGTGATGAACAATGTTGGCAAGGCATTTTATATTATTATTTTAAATAGTTTGTAAGTAGTTTTACTAAGTTATGTTGTTTAAGAATACATTTATTCTTTTAGAAAAAAAGAATTTCAATTTTTTATTGGGGGAGAGTAGTTAATTAATTTACATTGTCAGTTTTGCCTTTAAATATTGTTCTGAGATGCACGTCGGTCTCAAATAAGAGAATATTATTTCACAGCAATCTGTTTTCAACATGTCCTGCTTTAAAGATGACTTCATCGGCAAAAGATAATCAGTTACTAGACGTCTAATGCCATCATAATTTATAACAATTTCTCCTAGGAATAATGCTTTAATACTGATTTCTGGGCTAATCTTTTCAGGAGATATACAAAATATATAAAATTTATATAGTGACTCTGTGTACGATATATCTGAAAATTCATTCGGTTCCTGCCTAATATCTCTTATCTCTGGATCTTCTGTTAAATAATTATTTTTATATTGTTTAAACCTTTTGATAACTATTTTAACATCATAATAGGATAGCATCTGAATAAACTGGATTTTTTTAGATAAATCAAATATTTCATCCATATAAATGCTTATTCGTTCATTGTTTGTTTTATTTGCAATGAGCTGAAATCTCACAATTTGCTCTCTGTAAATAATACGAAGCTGTGGATGTGTGTAAATTAGTGGTACATTTGTTCTCGGGGACATTAACATATCTGGTTGTTGCGACAAATATAGTGGTATATCTGGTAGCCAAGTCACACCACTTAATATATTTCCATCTGATAATGGGTCATACATCCATATTATATTTGCTATTTCTTGTATCATATATGCGTAATATATATTCTGTTCCCACATTTGTGATGCTGACATGTACTGTAAATCTTGACGGCGATCAAAGAATGTATTTTCCCATATATTCTGTCCATTGGTTTGTCTGTGTAGTAATGGCGGATGATTGCGAACTAATAATGCGGGATTAATCCGATCAAACTCCTTGTTTAACCACATTGTATTGAAGGTTTCTCTATCATCAGGAATGATAATCCCGCCTATTATCATATTATATTTTGGTTCTGTATTCATTGTATTCATTGTAGAGTTGGGGGTTATTAATAGATTATAATACAATATGTCTATTTGTTACTTATTTTTTCAATTTTTTTAGTAAATAACTTTTTTAAGAAATACTTGAAATTTTATAAAATACATGGAGTAAAATAATTTTTAGTAAATATCTTTTTATAAATACATGAAATATTATAGAAAAATTTGTTTTTTATGAAATACTTATTAAAAACAAATTTTTAGTGAACGTATTTTTCCATATAAAAACCAAAAAATTGAAATACTTTTTTTCCTTGTAATGAGTAGTATTATTTCCCATACTCAATCGTTTTCAAAACTCTCTCAAACTCTCAAAACTTACAAAACTTATAATATAAATATGAATAATTCTGCCAACATGAGCATTTGCATTCCCCGAGCTTTTGCCAACATCACCGAAGCCAGAGTAAGAAAGGTCTTTGATGCGCTAAACATATTCCGTATTGACAGGGTTGATATGGTTCAGCGTAAAAATGAAAAAGGTGAGCCATTTCAGCGCATCTTTATTCACATCAAAGACTGGACTAGAACTGCTGAGGCTGATAAAGCCAGGGAGCGATTAAGCTCTGGAAAGGAACTTAAAATTGTATACGATGACCCATGGTTTTGGAAAGTGTCTTTGAATACATGGACTCCAAAACCACAAGCTGTGTTTATTAATGATAGGAAACCCAGAATCCGGATCGACTTTGGCGAAGACAACGAGACAAAGAACGTTCAGGCAGCGACAAATTTGCTATCCAATATGTCACTAAGGAACGACCAAAGAGACGACCGAAGGAACGACCAAAGAGACGACCGAAGGAACGACCAAAGAGATGACCAAAGAAACGACCGAAGAGACGACCGAAGATCCTATTCAGAACGCCGTGTAGATCCAGTGTATTGCGAACAAGACATGCAGTCAGGCTTTAAAGACCGAAGACAAGTAAGAGATGACCGAAGATCCTATTCAGAACGCCGACTAGATCCAGTGTATTGCGAACAAGATGTTAATCAAGGCTTCAATGATCGCAGAAGAAGACCTCGCACTCCTTCATGTTCTCCTCCTAGACATAGACAAGAAACGCCTCTGATTATTGCAAAAGGGTTACCAGAAATTAAAGAAGAAAAAGTCGTTGACAAAGAAGTGGTCAAGCCAAAACCCATAGTCAAAAATAAAGAGTTGGTCACAATAATGGAACACATGTTTCGCTGCGAAATCACTGACGAAATTTACCTCGGAAACCGTCAAAAAATTCAAGATCAAATGCGCGATAATAAAGAAGAACCAATTCTGCCTTTGGGAATTTATGTAGATGATATCTCCATTGATTATGGAGTAAAACTCCAGGCACCAAATAAAAAATCTAAAAAAATCATTGCAGAAAAGCTTGTATAAATAGTCATAGTCATAGTCATAGTCATAGTCATAGTCATAGTCATAGATAGGTCAATCCAAAGACAAGACAACCAAAGACAAGACGATCTTAGATCTAGATCTAGACAAAAGGTAAGCAAATATTATATAAATTGTTTCATCGTCTAACATTTGTTTTTAGGAAAAGGGGTTTAAAAGCCCCTTTTTTCTTTTTTTATGCGTGTAAAATATATGACAAAATCAATAATATATAATCAACTATTTGAACCATCATTTTTTAAAGGCGGATCAGCCAACGGGATACATTTTGATGGGCAAAAGTTAGTGAATTTAATATTCAAAAAAAAAGATTTTTTACACCTTTTTTCATTTCAAACGCCGATTATTTATAGATATTTTTATAAATAATCACTTGTAAATTTTCTTTACTTTTCTGGTTTTATTCTTTTCTACATATTTTTCTGGTCTTTCATAAGCACCCTTAAATATATTTTCATACTTTTCCTTTGGTATTTCGCTTATTACTTTCTTTATATTTTCCTTCAAATTTTCATATTTCAATCCATCTAATTTCTGTAATCTTGATTTAAGCATACTAAAATAATTTTCAATAGAATTTGTGAAATGTTGGTAAGGAACAGCGTATAATATATTGTTGTTTTTATTTACTAATGATTTTATTCGTTCATTTCTATGAGCGGAAGCATTATCTAATATTATTAATTTGTTCTTCAATTTACTGGTAATATTATGTTCCAAAAAATCAACTAATCTATCTGTATTTATTCCACCCTTTTCATATAAATCCCAGTGTAAAACACCATTCACCGAAATAGCAAATACACCTGTATATTTCTTGAATACATCTTGTGATTGTGTTTTTATTACACATCGTCATCCTTTACTACTATAGCAGTGATTTCTTTTTTGTAATGATTTTATGCTAGTTTCATCAATACAAATGATATCTTCTATTTTATATTTTTTCACTTCCTCATAAAATTCTTTTATTTTTGAATTTATATCAATATCTTTACCAAATCTCTTTATTGGTTCATGTCTTATTCGTGTAAGTTTCAAAGTAACATTATTATCATTTATTACCCTATAAAGTTGCGTTATAGATATATCAGCATCCTTATATTTATCTTGTAATTTTTGTTTCAAATCTTGTAATGTAATCGTTTTATTCTTTTTGATTTCATCCAATAAAAACCTAACATATTCCTTTTTAACTTTGTATGCAACTGGATCTCGGTAATGAATATTAACATTTCCTTCTTTTTTATATCGTTCAACCCAACGCATTAAACTTTTAGGCGAACATTTGAAAATCTTACATACTTCTTCTTGTGTTTTATCTTCAACTAAATAATAATTGACAGCAGTTAATTTATAATCGGTGCTTTTATGAGATGGCATATATACTATATTTTGAAAAAAATGATATTTATTATAAAATATTATATAAGTTTATATTATATAATGACTGTAATAGATGGAATAGAAATAGATTGTTTGTATTACAAAATGAATGATATAAAGTTCTCAATCAAAAATAATGAACCCATTGAAGACAAATTACATGTAATAATTATTATATCTAACCCTTGCTTTTATAAAAGACGTTATATTTTGATAAATGAATTCGTGAAAAGAATAGAAGAAGAAGAAGAGAATGTAGAACTTTATATTGTAGAAATGGTTTATGAAGGTCAAAATTTTGTAATAACAGATAAAAGTAACCCAAAACATTTACAACTTAACGCACAAACGCCTATATGGCATAAGGAAAATATGATAAATTTAGGAGTTAAATATTTACTTCCGTCAAACTATAAAGCATTTGCATGGATTGATAGTGATATTGAATTTGAAAATAATAATTGGGCTTTAGAAACCCTTAAAATATTAAATGGTTCTAAGGATGTCGTACAATTATTTAGTCATTGCGTTGATATGAATAAGGATTATACAACTTTGAATTTATTTCAAAGTTTTGGATATAATTATAATAAAAACAAAAAATATTCATCAAAAAAATTGGACTATTGGCATCCTGGGTTTGCTTGGGCGATGACACGTAAAAGTTATGAAAAACTAGGAGGACTATTTCAAGTGGGTATATTAGGTTCAGGTGATAATGTAATAGCTTTATCTCTTGTTGGGAAAGCCGATATAATTATTAATAAAAAATATAGCGATGGATACAAAAATGCGATTTTAAATTATCAGAAAAACGCAAAGTCACTACGTCTTGGATATGTACCAGGTGTAATTAGACATCATTTTCATGGCAATAAGCAAAATCGTAAATATGTAGAGAGAAATGAAATTCTAATAAAACATAATTATTCTCCTTACCTTCATTTAACTACAGATGAAAAAGGAATATTAGTACCTACAGAACATTTTAAAGAAGAATTTAAGGAAGATATTATGAACTATTTTAGAGAGAGAAAAGAAGATGATTAAACAAGTCATTTTGTATTATTTTTAAACATATTTTCGTTTTTAAATGATTAATATTTATGTAAATCTTTAATGATAAATCAATTTGCCTAATAAAATGGGCGTTTTAAATGAGGAAAGGTGTAATACTCATATTCGCAAATTTAATTGCACAACTTGGCATCACCTATTATGTCATGCAAAAAACTGAAAAAAACCCTATAGGATTTTGGCCGTTACTGATTATTCAGTTCGTCATCATTTATATGTTAGTTCTTGTTCCAATGCCTCCTGTATTAAAATTTATAATCTTTTGTATATTTTCTTACACCTTTGGACTAGTAATGTCTCAATTAAAAGACAAATATGATCCTGTATTGATAAATATTGCATTGAAAGGCACTTTATCTATATTCGGATTAATGTTGACAGTTGGTGTCGTTTTAGTCGGAGGCGGAATACATCTGGGCTACAAATTTGGTGCATTTTTGTTCTGGGCTTTACTTGCGCTAATTATAGCCAAACTTGTAAATATGTTAGGTCCACAATTATCCACAGCTAAAAAGATATTGTCTTATGTCGGACTTGCTCTATTTTCTTTGTTTGTTGTTTATGATACCAATCAGATACTAAGTCGGGATTATAATGGAGATTTTATCACTGCATCTATTGACTATTATTTGGATATTTTAAATTTATTTACAAATCTATTAAATACCGGTGACAACTAAAACTAGATAAAATATTTAATATTAAATATTTAATAAAGAATTTAAAGCTTTCTTACTATTTGATATAATGGAATTTTCTATAAGCTCTTCAGTTTATCTAGCCGATGTTATTAATGTGTTCAAAAATAATACTCGTCATAAACAAATTATGGAATTAAATCTTTATATTAATGACGATAATTTAAAAAATATCTATCTAAATGCAGCTCATAAACATAATTTGTCCTTGATTGAGGAACCACATTTCTTTAATGCTGGATTCGACTTGTTTTTACCAGAGGATCAAATTTTTACATCAGATACAGTGAATAAGACCAGTTTTAAGGTTAAATGTTCGGCGCAAATATATAATATTGTAGATCCATTGCCAACTAGCTACTTTACTGGTTATTACATGTATCCAAGATCTAGTTTGTCAAAAACCGCGTTACGTCTTGCCAATTGTACCGGAATTATTGATGCCGGATATAGAGGCCCTTTAATTGGCATGTTTGATTGTTTGACCGAAGCATATGAGGTTCTAAAATTTACCAGATTATTGCAAATATGTGCTCCTAATTTGATGCCTATTTTTGTTAGAGTTATTGATACTATTGCCGAGTTAGGTCCTGAAACTAGTAGAGGAGAAGGTGGGTTTGGATCTACAGGTCTTTAGTTTTGGTCTTTAACTATTTAGTTTGTTAGTTGATTTTTTATATTTTATAAGTATAATATATAAAATGAGTTTTTCTGAAAAGAATATGAATTTGTTTATCGGTTTATTTAGTTTATTGGTTGCATTATGGCTTGTTATGTTTGCAGTGCCTGATATATTTGTTAAGTTATTTGATACACCTTTAGGCAATCTTTTTCTAATTGGATTTATTATTATGGCTATTATGCATAATATTCCTATGGGAGTTGGTCTGGCAATTATTTTTATTGTTTTATTTCGGTTTTCTCACATGTCTCATGCAAATTTCGCCTCCTTTAAGTTTTAAGTTTAAAAAAACATGTAAAATAATATAACTATATTTTATTATGAATATGAAATATAGTTATACAATTTTTTTAATTATTTTATTTTTTTGCATTTTTATCGTTTTCCCTTTTATTAATAAGTTTTTGAATAATTTATTAGGGATCAATGAAACCATTGTCGGTAGAAACCTTATCGAAGGCTTTACTTGGTCCCGAAATACTATAAATAAATTTAATGTTTATCAAGACACTGTTAATCTAAATGCAAATCAGTTTAATATGAGTGTTCTTCAAGAACAAGCATCTGAAGATGAAGCAAAGGAATTATTAAAAACTGGCTATTGGCCTTGGTCAGATGACACAAAAAAACAATATATTGAAGGAGTATGGCAAAATCCTATTATTAAATTTAAACCCGAAGCCGCTCTCGCCTATGCGATGAAAATATATAATGAAACTGCTGCAAAAAAACTTTTGTCATGGAATACAAAAGAAGGTTCATTTTTATTATATGGAGGTACAAATGCTGCAATAGAAAATAAAAATATTATTAAATGTTCTGGTGACCCTGATAAAGATCCAGTTCTACAAAAAACAACTGTTACTGGTTACAATTTATTTAATGGATTTAAGAATACTACTACTGTTGATATTGCTTTAGAAAATATACCTAATGAAATGCCTGGATTTTCATTTGTTAACAGCCCATGCAATCCTTGTTCCGCTTTAAATAATACTCCTGATTATAATTGCCCTTTTAAATTAAATGTTAATGGTGATAATGAAATTAGTGATGTGTGGAAAGGATTATGGCAAGTATAATGAAAAGTTTATGTGCCAACAAGTTTATGTGCCAACAAGTTTATGTGCCAACAAGTTTTATAGATAACTCTGGTCTAATTCTTCTAACAAATCTTTTATTGGCAAGACAATTGTTAAAGGTGGCTGATAAGATACTTCTCGCATCATTTTTAGCACTCCTGTGCCTGAATAAGCTGATGTATCGTCTTGGCTTAATTCGTATTCTAAATCATCTTTGGTCTTAGGCTTATGCTCTTGTTCCTCTACTATTTTGCATGTATATGTCTGCTGACGACCTTGAGACGATTGGCGTGCTGCGGTATACATCATTCCAAGCGCTGTATCAAATGATTTGATGGCAATATAAATATCATCACACAAGGTCTTGAAAAAGATATCCTCTTTCAGATCCTTTGAAGTAATGTAATCCAGCATAATCTTGAAGAAGTCTTTCAATTGTCGCTTCAAACCCTCCTTTTCATTAACCCTTTCTTTTATATTTTCAACAAATTTTTGTTGATTTTCTATTTGGTCCGCCTTTTCTTCCTCTTCATCTCTGCACACATAACTATATCTAGCAAAAACATCTTGTAAATATGGAGGCGGTTCTTCCATTTTAGCTTGTCTTTCCAACAATTCTTTAGTTGCAAATAGGAATTCCTGGGTCTTCTGTCTAAACAGATAATTGGTTAAATCACATTTCGCTAGTTCTAGAAACATCGGCAACGCATGTGTTTGAAGAACATTTTCGTCACTTAGAACTTCATTCATTCTGGTTTTATGAATTGTTCTACCATAAATTGCAATTTGTGATTTTAAAGGCGTAAGTGATCTGACTTGATATGTTTTTTTCTGTTCGGAAACTAAATGTCCTAAAGAAAGATCCATAGTCCAGGTATTTGTTAGATAATCATAGATTTCACATCCTTCTGCTTTCAAGCTAACATCTTCTAATGCGGTGTAAAGAAGTTGATGAATTACTTCTCCATATACTAGCCCAGCTTTTTCTAAATTGTCTACAAAACGATATTCATTGTGTAAGCTAGTAGTTGCTAAACTTGTCAGCAACTTTACATCATGATGCAGACCATAACCCATGAAAATATTTGGATAATCTGTTCCTACTAGGGTCTTTAAATATGTTTTGTTGTTAGAACCATCAGTGATCTCTCCATCTGTTAGCAAAATATTCACTACATGAGCACTAGGATGATTTTTAATGTATTTGTCTAAATGTTTAGTTGATGCTTTTAATGCCTTCTCAATGTTAGTTGATCCTCCAAATGAAATCTTATGAACTTGTGCAACGATAACTTCTAACTCTTCTTGGGTCAAAAGGCTCAGATCTTCGACAGTGTCTACATCATTGTAAATATGATGATCAAATGATTGCACTCTGATGGAGATCTTGGTGTCTGTCTTTTTATGGAAAATGCGGATCATGTTTTCTAGAGTATGAACAATATGTGTCATTTTTGATCGGCCATCTGAGCAAAGATCTGACATTGATCCAGATCTATCAATCATATAACTAAAATGAATTTCGGGGACAATGGGAATTTCATCTCTGATATTAATATCCACTATTCCGAAAGATTGATCCAGATTTAACGGAATTAAGCAGTCAGGGACTGCAATCGTTTTATCATGGAAGTTTATAATTGCCAATTGTATAATTGGTTCTGACGCGCGACTTGGTGGTCTTAATTTTTCTTCTTTATGAGACATTTTATGATGTAATATATTATATGTCGTGTTAGCTTTAACTTTTTGAGATATAATATATTAAAATACTACTTAAAGAAGAATTGGATTGGATATTGTTAAATGATTTAAAGTGTTTATGAGAAAAAGCATTTAAACAAATGATTGCTATATATTATATAACATGGAATCTGCCTCTACTACTGAATTATCTGGTCAAACTGCTAAAACTCGCCTTGTTGACGTGCCTGTCGCCAATCAAAATGAAGCTCTGCAGCTTATCGTCACGTTTTTGAATTTAGCTCAGAAGCGGGGTTCTTTTACTTTGGATGAGTCGGCTAAGCTCTGGGAGTGCGTTAAATTCTTTCAGTAAGAAGAATTTTAGTTTATCTAAATATAATCTTAAATTTATTTGTTCAAAATTATAGATACATGTTTATAAATGTAAAATAGTTAATAGTCTTCCTTTATCTATATCATCATAATTAAACATATATAGTTGTAACCAAGAACTCAATTTATGAAGCAAATCTTTAATTGTTATTTTAAAAAACATTGATTTTTTATCCAAATTATTTCCAATAAGTCCTTTATCTATTAATATTTTCTCTGGAATTACAAAAAAAGTTTTTTTATCATCGCAATTTAACCAATAAAAATCATTATCGCCTATATCATATTGTATTTGAATATGTTTTCCATTTTTTGTTCCATTATTTTTACATAATTGAAAAATACATTTATAATCATCATTCATCTTTGTTACCTTTTCTTGAATTTTTAAATTTCCTATTTTAAAATCATATACAGTTCCTTCCATATTATCATAATGAAATTTGATAAAATTAATTTTTTCTTCACGAAATCTTCTAAATTCTTTTTCTCTCTGTTGATAAATATTAATGGGTGTATCAATTTCTTCAAAACTAAATTTGCTTGTAATTTGATAATATTCAGTTAATCTATCAAAAATAGTATCTTTATTAACCTTATAAATATTATATTTAGATTTATAATACCCAATACTAATTTTTGTTTGATCTGATATAGTATTTTCTGGAATTAACCACATATTTTCATCTTCACAGCAATAAAATAAAAGTAAACAATTTTTATATGTTTTTTGTAAATAAAAACTATATGTTAAATGCCTTGTTCCTGTTGTTTTTACTTGAATACCTACCCATTTATCATGTATAATATTTTTAGGTTTAAATATTAAATCTACATTGCATCCATCAAATGCTTTAATTATTTCAAAATCATTGTGTAGTATTTCACATACTTTTTTTGTAAATTTACCTTCTTGTTCATTAGTATATATTTTAGATATTTCATTGTTTTGCATTTTTGTCTTTGTATTAGATCCTATTTCTTTATTTTTACAACTTGGGCATGTTATTCCTGTTCCACGAGATTTGAATACATTATAAAATACTATATGTTCATGACCACATGATGCTATGTAGTTTAATTTATACATGGTTTTTTTTGATAATTTTAAAATTTCAATATACTCCTCTTTTGTATTTAATAATTTACAATTTCTTTTATTAAATTCTTCTACAACATTTTCATAAATATTAGTCATTCTATACTGCTGGTTCTGGTATAATAACGACTGTTATCTTTAAGTATATTTAAATAAGTATTTTATTTTTATATCATTTATAAAATGACATAAAAATATGATTTCGCTCCCGACAGGATTCGAACCTGCGACCTATTTGTTATACTGAGTTTTTACACTAAACAGCAAATTGCTCTAAACCAACTGAGCTACGGGAGCACTAATAATTTTTTAATTTGCATTCTGTGGGGTTTAAACCCACGCATCTGTACGATAGCAGGTCTTAAGTCTGCCGACTTGGACCACTCGGCCAAGAATGCTTTTGCTTGCAAGTTCCTATATTATTTTTAATTAGATAAAATTTGGGTTTGCTGTAAGGAACTAATAGTTTAGAGCTTTCACTCTAACATATTATATATGCTGTCGTCTTTAAGTTGTTTTAACCTTTATATATATATTATTTTATAATTGTTAGTTTATTGTAATTATTAAAAGGATATAAAAGTGTTTGCATATTATTAGTTATACATGGGATTTATTTATAAAATCACTAATACTATAACAAATAAATGTTATATTGGAGAGACCACTAAAGCCGATCCAGAAAAACGATGGATGCAACATAAAAATACAATAAAAAGAGGTGTAGGCTGTCCTGCTTTACAAAATTCAGTTATTAAACATGGAATAGATAATTTTAAATTTGAAATTTTATTAATATGTTTTGATGAAGACCGTTTCAAATATGAGATTGAATATATTAAAAAATATAACACACTGGTTCCAAACGGATATAATATTTTGGAGGGCGGTCTTGGTGGAAGTTTTAAAGGCAAAAAACATTTAGAAAAAACAAGAAAACGAATGAGTGAAAATATGAAACAAAAATATATTGATGATTTAAAATTTAAAAAAAATGTCTCTGACGGAATTAAAAATTATTACAATGAAACTAGTATCATTAAACATAGAGAAGCAATGGCTAAATCAAGTGGTGTAAAAATTGGTCAATATAACTTAACTAATGAATTAATTAATATATTTGTAAGTATTTCAGAAGCTTCAAGACAAACAGGAGTACCAAAAAGTTCAATACAAAAATATGTAAAAAATAATATTATCAATAAAGGATTTATATGGAAAAGAGAATAAAGTATTTAAATATTTTACATTTGATTAATAAAATATTTAATTTAAGGGGTTGCGAATTATGGGGGATGATCCCATGATCTCCGATTTATAAGAACGGTGATTTAACCGACTAATCTAAACTCGCTTCTAAAAGGTGGTTTTGCTGTTTTCATTTACGTGCTTTTCATCTGAGTTGTTAACACGAATGTTTTAAGTGTCATGTTCACTTTGTTAACGGTTCTGATCTACTTGTGACCAAGTAAGCCGTTTGCTAGTTTCTTGTTGTTGTTTTTAAATAAAAAGTTTTATGGCTGTTTGAAACTAATAGGCGATACTATGTATCACATATTATATACACTATTTGTCTTTAAGTTGTTTTAAGGATTATATATTATATAAATCATTTTCATTAAATCTGTGAAATGGCAACATGCTAAAAATACTATACATGTTTAATACAGATAATATTTCTGTTTGTAGTTCTTCTAATTTATAATAAACTATATCTAACAAATTGTTATTTTTCATGAGCATTAGCAGTTCTATTTTATCTTTAATAGTTTTATTTGGCATTTTTAATAGTAAATTTATTAACTCATAATTTTCCATTTTATTTGTATTACAATATGTAATTAAATAGCTTATTTTTTCTTCGTCAAAGTCCTGGCAAAATCCTTTTTCTTTCCAATATTCAGGATCTACTAAATTAATATAATCATCCCGTATTTGATAAAATAACCCAAATTTTATTAAACACTCATTTAAATTGTTATATTGTTGTTTAATAATATGGTTTTTTGTTTTTTCCATCAATAAATCTAATATGTTAACAAATATTAACCCTGTTTTGTATTTAGTAATTGTATTATATTCTTCTAATGTGGGAATAATTTTATTTACAGTGTTATAAATATCCATGCCTTGTCCTATGTGTGCGTAATATATATTTTCAAGTATGTTATGTTTTATTTTCTCAGAAAATTCTGGTTTTTTATTTACTTCATTCAACACCTTAAATACAGTTAAGTATCCCGCATTTATTGACAATGGTATGCCATATTTTATATGAGCACAGTCATTATTTCTACGTAATAATGAGTTGTCTTGTATATCATCTATAACTAAGGATGCATTATGCATTATACTAGTTATATGTCTTATATTATTTATATAATTTTGATCTATCTCCAAATCTAATTGCAAAAATTTTACTAAAAAATGTAATAAATATACTCTTATATTTTTACTAGATAAATTAACATAATATTGTACTGGTTCTATTAATAATTTATCTAAATTATTAGATTCTATATTATTTTCTACATTGTTTTCTTGTTCATTCATTTTATTATATATTTATTACATTTTTTAGTAAAATTTTTGACTAATTAACTTTAAATTATTTGTTAATTATATAAATAATATGAATAATACTAATATTATTGTTAGTATATGTGTTTTAGGTGGATTATTATTACTCGGATCTGGTAAAGTAGCTTCTAATAAATTTTACAATAATCATCCATCAAAAAAACCCAGTGACTGGTATACTAAAACTAGAATAAATGTTGAAAATAGTAAGGTTATTTTACCTAATCTATCTAGTCCTATTAAATTCAATAGCGAGGCATGGACACTTCCTAGCAAAAGTATTCATCATAAATATTCTTCTGGTGGTAAAAGATCAACTAGAAAAAGTAGATAATGTAGATAATGTATTAAATTAAAAGAAGTATTCTAATTTAATAATAATAAAGGTCTTAATGGGATTTGAACCCATGATGCGAGATTCAAAGTCTCGAGTGCTAACCGCTACACTATAAGACCACACCTAATCAAACATAATTAATAAATGAATTTATAACATTTTATAATTATGGGCTTACCTTGTGCTGCTTCCTTTGGTCCTTGTTTTGCTTCCTCTGCTCCTGGTCCCTTTGTCGCTAGTTTCTAGTAAATTGAATTGTTGGCTGTAAGAAACTAAGGATAATTATAAATAAATTTGCATTTATTCATATATCTATCCCATATAAATAAAGGCATTAGTCTTTAAGTTCTTTTTTAGTAAAAGATATTTATGCAATAATATCCTTCTCTTTCAATTCTTTAATGATTTGAGTTTCCTTTATATAAATTTGTTTAATAAACATTGTATAAAGTATACCTAACAAAACTAAAAAGGCGATTAGTCCGATGCACAAATAGCCATACATCACACCATAACAGAATATTATTCCTTGGCTTGTTAAACATAATAATAAACATGGATAAGATAATGTTGTTGCTTTTATTGTTAAATTTGTTGCACTAAATATCAAAATAAAGGTTAAAATGAGACCAAATGCTAATGGTATTGTTTTTAACATTGTTATTAGTATATATTCATATTTTATCTGTAAAATGAATACTAACTAACAAATGAGAATATAGTATTTGAATAATATATAACCTAACTATGGCAGGGACATTAACTTTAATTGATCTTATCTTAATGGGTCTTGCTAATATTGTTGGTGCGGGAATTTTCGTTATTTTAGGCAAATCTATTAAATATGGCGGCAATCAGTCTCTTTGGGCTTTGTTAGTTGTTGCCTCTATTAGTCTTATTATGGGTCTATGTTATATTGAAATTTATAGC
>TBL_comb47_HYPODRAFT_10001021_pt1 | contig 36873 bp, 32 predicted proteins | sample TroBogypolimnion_40_FD_10682 | JGI IMG/M metagenome (IMG submission 10682)
CCCCGGTCACCATGCAGGCCTTGTCCAACCAAGAGGTCTACACCTCTCAGTGGGACGCGCGAGCCTCCAACAACATGGCCCACATCAATTTGACACGCGAGGCCGACATGGTGCTCGTGGCCCCCACGAGCGCGGACTTCATGGCCAAACTGCTGCACGGCCAAGCCGATGATTTGCTCAGCCTTTTATGCCTGGCTCGTCCGATGGCCTCTTGCCCTTTGGTCTTGGCGCCGGCCATGAACCGAGAGATGTGGTTGCACCCGGCCACACAGCGCAATGTGGCGCAATTGAGCAGCGATGGGGCGCAAGTGTTGGGGGTGGCTGCAGGGGACCAAGCTTGCGGTGAGACGGGTGACGGTCGCATGCTCGAGCCCGCTGAGATTGTTCAAGAGCTTGCCCGGGTATTCACCGCCCCCGCCCTCTTGGGTCACCGCGTGCTGATAACGGCCGGCCCCACCTTTGAGGCGATCGACCCGGTGCGCGGGATCACCAATCGCTCCAGCGGCAAGATGGGCTATGCCTTGGCCAGTGCCGCTTGGCAAGCCGGTGCCGAGGTGACCTTGGTGAGTGGCCCAGTGTCCTTGGCGGCCCCTAGAGGGGTCAAACGCGTGATGGTCGAGTCTGGGCAGGAGATGCATGAAGCGGTGACGTCTTGTGCGGCACAACACGATGTCTTCATCGCAACAGCTGCCGTGGCCGACTGGCGAGTCAAAGACGTCTCGACGCAAAAACTCAAAAAAACCAAAGAAACTCCAAGCCCGGTCCTGGACTTCATTCAAAATCCTGATATTTTGGCCAGCGTTGCCCAAGGTGCACGAGCCCAATCACGAGAGATTTATTGTGTGGGTTTTGCGGCCGAAACCCAGGACTTGGCGCGCCACGCCCACGACAAGCGCCTGTCTAAAGGGGTGCCCTTGATGGTGGGCAATTTGGGGCCTGCCACCTTCGGGCTTGATGACAATGAGTTGCTGATCGTGGACGACAGGGGGTCTCGCACCTTGCCGCGCGCGAGCAAGGACGAGTTGGCCCAGTCCTTGGTGTGGGAGATTGCTCAGCGCTTGCCCTCCTATTTGAAGGCTTGATTCTTTCCCCTTTTTTCTTTTTTTAGCCATGAACATTGAACTCAAGATCCTAGATGCGCGCATGAAGGAGCAGTTACCCCAATACGCGACACCGGGCAGCGCGGGCTTGGATTTGCGCGCTTGTCTGGATGCGCCCTTGACCTTGGGCCCCAATGAGTGGCAACTGGTCTCGACGGGCATTGCGATCCATGTGGCCGACCCGGGTTTTGCGGCGGTGATTTTGCCCCGCTCAGGTCTTGGGCATAAACACGGCATTGTTTTGGGGAACTTGGTCGGCTTGATTGACAGCGACTACCAAGGCCCTCTCATGGTGAGTGCTTGGAACCGCTCGAGCGTGCCCTATATTTTGAATCCCATGGAGCGTTTGGCGCAGTTGGTGATTGTGCCCGTGGTGCAGGCCACATTTGAGGTGGTGAGTGAGTTTGCTGCTACGAGCCTCAGAGGCGAGGGCGGCTATGGCTCAACGGGCAAGGCTTAGGCCTTTTGAGTGGCAGTCTCAAAGGCGTTCAGTGCAAGCGCCGGTCTTTTGGGCTCGAGGATGATGGGTCTGGATTGAGCTCGCCTGGGGCTTCATTGCTGTCATCGTAGCCGTCATCGTCATCGTCATCATCGTCGTCTTCGAAGTCGAAAATCTCATCCAATTTGGCCAAGGCGGGGTTGATCTGGGCCAAATCGATCGGGGCGCTGTGCGCATGAGGATCAGATGAATTGGGGCCAAGCTCGCTGGGGCTTGGGGCTCGGCCGGGCTTGGGCGCCAACTCGGGTGAGTAAAAAAATCCCACGCCCATGCTGGCTGCGCTCAGTTCTGCGGGTGTGGCCTCGCGCACGTGGTGAACCATCAAATGCAGCCGCAAGGCCATGCCTGCCAAGGGGTGGTTGCCGTCGAGCACCACATGGTCGGGGTAAATGTCGGTGATGGTGTACAAATGCTCTTTGGGGGCTTGGGCCATGCCGTTTGACGGCAGTGCTGAGCCTTCCAAGCATTGACCTTCCTCGATTTCAGCTGGAAAGAGGGCGCGCGACTCCAAAAAAACCAAGCGCTCGTCGTAGTCGCCAAATGCGTCTTCTGGCTCCAAGTGCAAGTCCAACTTGGCGCCTTTGGCCAATCCTTGAAGGGCTTGTTCGACTTTGGCGAGCAAATCGTGCCCGCCGACAAAAAATTCGACCCCTTCTTGAAGTTCGTCAAGGGCTGCGCCCAAAGTATCTTTGAGTGTCCAGGTCAATTCGACCACACAAGGTATAGTGATGTTCATGGTGAGCGATTGTCGCATTTTGAGGCAGTTTTCTCACCTATGAATTACTTTTTTATCTCTACCCATGAACGCCATTGACCAACCCTGCGCCCTCTTGGGCGGCCTCAGTCCTGCGGACTTCATGAGACACTATTGGCAAAAAAAGCCCTTGCTCATTCGTGGTGCCATGCCTGGTTTCAAGGCACCGATCACGAGGAATGCGCTCTTTGCTTTGGCCCAAAGGGACGAGGTGGAGTCGCGTTTGGTGGTGCAATCGGGGGCAAAAAATCGCGCGCGAAGTTGGTCTTTGACTCGGGGCCCCTTTGCGCGCCGAAGTCTGCCGCCTTTGGCTCAAAAAGCTTGGAGCTTGCTGGTTCAAGGTGTGAATTTGTACGAACCCAAAGCCCATGAAATTTTGGAGCAATTTAACTTTATTCCCAGAGTCAGGCTTGACGACTTGATGATCTCCTATGCAAGCGATGGCGGTGGAGTGGGTCCCCACTTTGACAGTTACGATGTGTTTTTATTGCAAGCCCAGGGAGTGCGGCGCTGGCGCATTGCAAAAAATGTCGACAACTCGCTGCTTCGGGGTGCGGCGCTCAAAATATTGGCCCGCTTCAAGCACGAACAGGAGTGGGACTTGGCCCCCGGTGACATGCTCTACTTGCCCCCAAGCTACGCCCACGAGGGCGTGGCCAAGGGGGAGTGCATGACTTACTCCATTGGCTTCACATCCCCCCGTGGGTCTTCTTTGGCCAAGGCGTTGATGGGCTGGATGGCCGAGGAGTCCGAAGATTCTGAAGGCTCTGAAGGCTCTGAAGGTCCCCCGAGCGTCAAACGCAAAGCCTCGATTTATGCTGACCCCAATCAAGCGGCCACCCTGAGTCCGGGCGAAATCCCTGTTGCTTTACAAAACTTTGCCTACAGGCATTACCAACGCTTGACTTTGGATGAGGCGCGTTTTCAGCGCGCTTTGGGCGAGAGTTTGACCGAACCCAAACCCAATGTTTGGTTTCAGGGGTCGATGGAGGATGACTTGTCGACGTGCTTGGACAGGCTAAGGCTTTGGGCGCAGGGTGGGTGTGCAGGCGGTGTTTTGCGCCTGGACGCGCAAACGCAAATGCTCTTTGATGCCAAGCAAATTTTTATCAATGCCGAAAGCGTTGGGGCGAGCGGTGCAGAGGCCAAAATTTTGCGTCTCTTGGCCAATGAGCGGGCCTTGTCGCCAGGGGCCTTGTCACCCCTCATGGCCGTGGGCGCTCGGGCGGGCCCAGGCCCCAAGTCTGTACAAACTTCCAAGCTTCAAACACCTCACAAGGCCCCAGGTTTGGAGGCGCGTTTTGAGGCCTTGCTATCCTTGCTGGCGCAATGGATGCTTGATGGTTGGCTGCACTTGGAGGGTTAACGGCACGCACGCGGTTGTCCCAAGCTCTTCTCGCTCGCCAGGACCCCACCCGTATGACGACCCACCAATTGACAAAACCCTGTCGAGCCGTTGGCGCTTCACCGGGGGGTAGAAATCAATGGGCATTGTTTTGACAAATGTGGGACGCGCGTTGAAATTGTTACGGATTTACTCTATAATCATGGACTGAGTTGAAGGAGCTTGAAAAAAAACCTACAGCTCAGTCACATCCCAATTTGTGGCAATTTCCGGAAATTGTTAACCCTCCCTACCCTCAAAGGACAACTGACATGACAAAGACACTTCTTTTGGCAACTTTTTTAGCTGCCGCCTTGGTCGCCTGTGGTAAAAAAGAAGCTCCAGCTCCTGAAGCTGCACCAGCTCCTGCCGCCGCTCCTGCTGCTGCTGATGCTCCTGCTGCAGACGCTGCTGCACCAGCACCTGCCGCCGCACCTGCTGAAGAAAAGAAATAATCTCTTTTTGATGCATCAGGCCACCTTCGGGTGGCTTTTTTTTTGTGCGCCCAGCATGGGCGCACTTCGAGGTCAAGGTGCAGCGCAAACCTAGGGGCAAAGTCAGCCTTAGACCACCCACCAATCGGTGCCACGGTCTTGGTGGGCAATGATCACCTCTTGGGCCGCGCAATTCATGACTGCCCCAAAAGCTTGTCCGACCAACTCCGGGGTGTTGTTCTTGTCGCTCAAGTGCGCGGCCACCACTGTTTTGAGTTGACCGTGCATCACGCTTTGGAGTAAATGCGCCGATGCCGCATTGGACAAATGGCCCAAGGGCCCCGAGATACGGGACTTTAAAAACGATGGGTATTTGGAGAGTCGAAGCATATCTGCGTCGTGATTGGCCTCCAAAATCAAAGCGTGGCACTGTTGAAGACTTTGAACCACATGGGCACTGGCGTGCCCCAAGTCGGTGACCAAGCCGAGTTTGACGCGGCCGTCACTGATGCACACTTGAAGGGGCTCTCGGGCATCGTGGGGTACGGTGAAGGGGGTGATTTGCAAATCCCCCACCTCAATGGACTCGCCATCTCTGGCGCAACACAATTGGTGTGCCTTGAGTCCCCACTCCTGGGTTTGACTGGCCAGTTGCGTGCCTTGGCTGCACCAAATCGGTTTGCCCGTTCTCAGGCCAAACTGCCGCGCATGGCCAACGTGATCGGCGTGCTCGTGGGTGATGAAGAGGGCATCCATGTCGCCAATTTCCAAGTCCACGAGGGACAATCTCGCGCTCAACTCGGGCATTGACAGGCCGCAGTCGACCAAGATTTGCGTGCTCGTGGATCCGCACTGGGCCTGAACCAAAGTGGCGTTTCCAGCACTGCCACTGCCTAAACTTTTAAATCGCAACACCTCTGGCCGGTCTCAATCACTTCAATTCGTCGACCAAGAGTTGGGCTATTTTTTGACCCGCGCTTGAGTGGTCTGCTTCCCCAGTGGCATTCAAGACCGAGATGCTGCTGGTGTTGTCGCTCACCTTTTCGAGCTTAAGGCGAAAGCGCTGGGGTCCTTCGGTCGTGGAACTCGAGCCCCAAAGGCGGCTGAAAAATCCTGGCTCTTTGCCGTCCGCCGTGCGATCGACAAAGCGAACATAATAGAGGCCGAGTTTTCGGTCGCGGTCCTCCACGGTAAAGCCTGAGCGGTCAAGCGCCACACCCACTCGTCGCCATGCCGTGTCAAAGCTTTCTTGATAGGCAATGAGGGTGCTGGTGCTCGAGCTTTGCAAGGCGGCACGTTTGCCGGCGCTGGATGGGGTTTTGGTCAAAAGCTCTTGGGCCTGGGCCTCGGGAGCACCGAGAGCCATCATCAAGCGGCGCAGGTATTCATTTTCCGCCTCGGGGTCATTGGGACGCGATCTCCAAGTCGTTCCAGGCACGAGGGCATTGATCGAGACTTCTTCAATTGAGCGCTGGGCAATGGAGATTTCCACTTCGCTGTCCCCCGACTCGAGTCGGGTGATGAATTTGTCTCGAATGCCGGAGCTCGATGCACCCGAGAGGTATTTGTTGAGCGTGCGGCTGATGAAATCTTGGGGCAAATTGCTTTTGTTTTCTAGCCAGTCGGTTTCAATGAAGCCGGTTTTCGCATCCTCGCTCGAGAGCACAAAACCGTTGTCAAGCCAGAACTGTTTGAGCACAGGCCACACACTCGAAGCCGAGCGCTTGACCACCAACCAATGCTCGGCCCCCGCGTGCTCCATGCGAATGTCACCCAGTTGCTTGGGCGCAATGCTGTTTTTGATCGGTGCAATGAGCTTCATGTCATTGGCGCTCACCGTGTCGCCTGGAATCAAGTAGCGTGTCTCGCGGTTCAACTGGCTGAGGTCGGGGGGGACCTCCAGGGTGATGGGCTGCTTGGTCACTTGTGCTTTGTAGTTGACTTTGTTGCTGTCAAAGAGGCTGCACGAGCTCAACAGTCCAATGACGCTCAAAGCGAGAACAACACGGTGAGGCAAGTTCAAAGATAGGCTGTTCATGGGTGGGTGTGGTTCCGAGTTAAGGCGCATCGAGAGATGTGGCAAGGCTGTTCGTGGATGGGGTTTTGAATGTGAGGCTCGCGCCTGCGCGCTGGTGGGTTGACGATGAAAGACTCTCAGACCAAACCACTGGCCTTCAAGGCCGCCTCTAGTGTGGCCTCAAATTGTGCGGCCATGGGCGTCATGGGCAAGCGAAGCGTGGGCCCGCACAGGCCCATGCGTGCCATGGCCCATTTGACGGGAATGGGGTTGGCCTCAATGAAGAGGTTTTTATGAATAGGCAACAATTTGAATTGAATGTCCATGGCCGCTTTCACGTCGCCTTTCATGGCGGCCACACACAACTCATGCATCAACCGCGGTGCAATGTTGGCGCTCACGCTCACATTGCCCTGCCCGCCACACAGCATCAAGGCGACCGCTGTGGGGTCATCTCCAGAATACACCGCAAAATGCGCGGGCGTTTCACGAATCAACCATTGGGCGCGTTCGATGTTGCCGCTCGCCTCTTTGATGCCCACAATGCCGGGCACCTGGGCCAAGCGCATCACCGTGTCGTGCTGCAAGTCCGCCACCGTGCGCCCAGGCACGTTGTAGAGCACCATGGGCAAATCCACCGCTTGGGCGATGGCTTTGAAATGCTGGAATTGACCTTCTTGGGTGGGTTTGTTGTAGTAGGGGACCACCTGGAGTTGGCAGTCGGCGCCGACTTGGGCCGCGAACTCGGCGAGTTCAATGGCTTCGCGTGTTGAATTGGCGCCGCACCCCGCCATGATGGGCACACGTTTGTTCGATTGCTCAACGGCCACTCGAATGATTTCGCGGTGTTCGTCCACACTCACCGTGGGCGACTCGCCGGTGGTGCCCACCACACCAATGCAATCCGTGCCCTGATTGATGTGCCAATCGATGAGTTTGCGCAAAGTCTTGTAGTCCACCGCGCCATCTGGGTTCATGGGGGTGACCAAGGCCACGATGCTGCCAGTAAGAGGTGCCATGGTGATTTTGTTTTAAACGTTTAAGGGTGAAGTGTCGCTTGCCAAGGCGTCATTCTAACGGTCTGAGGGCGCTTGTGGGCCTGTTTGCGTTGTCCATGGGCTTTTGCGCCACCAAGCGCTGAACCAGACGTGGGGGGTGGGGCTCAAACCCCTCCTCAAAGGCGATGGTGTGAAAGTCTCGAAAGACCTCCAAAAGTTCACCTGAGCGAAGCAAAAAATCCGGATTTTTGGGTCGCCCATGGACTTCATGACCCGTGCTGAAGGTCTCGTAAAGGATCACGCCGTGGGGTCGCAAAACCGCTTTCAAGTCCGGCCAAAGCGGCCTCCATAAGTAATGGGTGACCACGACCGCGTCCAAGCTTTCGGGGGCAAAGGGCCAAGCGCCTTGCTCCAAATCGGCCACGAAAACGTTGTACCCGAAAGTCTTCAAGCGCTTGAGAACCTGTGTGTCGCGGTCCACGCCCAACACCTTCAAGCCCTGGTCTTGAAGGCATGCCAAGTGCCGCCCGCTGCCACAAGCGACATCCAAAACCCTGCCCCCCGGGGCGATCAAGTGACACCAACGCTCAATCCAAGCACTCGGGGCCAACGTGGCGTGAGGGGGGAGCCGGGCGCAGTCCATCGATGGAGGAAGGGGTAAGGTCATGGATGGGCCCAGAAAAGGCGGAAAAAAAGAAGTTTTTATAAGATTATCAACATCTTATTATGGCTTAGCATGGGGAAATAAAAGCCCACGCAGAGGGGCAATTTTGCAAGTCTTAGAATACAGACTTGGGTCTTTGAACTGTGAATCCATACAGACCTTCCGAATTCTTGTCTACAATCGAGTGCATGGTCACCAAGCAAAACCCCGAATATTCAGAAAATTCCATTCGAGTTCTCAAAGGACTCGAGCCGGTCAAGCAGCGTCCAGGGATGTACACCCGTACTGACAATCCCCTGCACATCATCCAAGAGGTGCTCGACAACTCGGCCGACGAGGCCCTGGCCGGGCATGGCAAAAAAATCAAAGTCATTTTGCACGCCGACGCTTCTGTGAGCGTGCAAGACGATGGACGGGGCATCCCTTTTGGCCTGCATGCCGAAGAGGGTGCTCCAGTGATCGAGCTCGTCTTTACCCGTTTGCACGCGGGTGGCAAGTTTGACAAGGGCTCTGGAGGCGCCTATAGCTTTTCGGGCGGCTTGCATGGGGTTGGGGTGAGTGTGACCAATGCCTTGTCCACACGCATGGAGGTGACGTCCATGCGCGAGGGAAAAGTGGCTCACCTGGTGTTTCAAGCGGGAGACGTGATCACGCCCTTGAAACTCAGGGTCGCGGGCAAAGACGACCCCAAGTCTGGCACCTTGGTGAGGGTGTGGCCCGATGCGAAATATTTTGAAAGCGCGACGCTCCCGCTCCAAGACTTGACCCATTTGCTTCGCTCCAAAGCGGTGTTGATGCCTGGGGTGTCGGTCACCTTGGTCAATGAAAAAACCAAGGAAGAACAGACCTGGCTCTACAAGGCCGGTTTGCGCGACTATTTGATGCAAACCTTGCTCACCGACCCGGTGATCCCTTTGCTCGAAGGCGAGGGCTTTGCCGACAGCACGCACGAGAGCTTTGCCCAAGGCGAGGGTGCCACTTGGTGCGTGGCCTTTACCGAAGAGGGTCAAGCGGTGCGAGAGAGCTATGTCAATTTGATTCCCACCAGTGCTGGGGGCACCCACGAGAGTGGTCTGCGCGAGGGGCTTTTTCAAGCGGTGAAGAATTTCATTGACTTGCATGCCCTGCTACCCAAAGGTGTGAAGTTGCTCCCCGAAGACGTGTTTGCCCGGGCCAATTACGTCTTGAGTGCCAAGGTGCTCGATCCTCAGTTTCAAGGCCAAATCAAAGAGCGCTTGAACTCGCGGGACGCGGTTCGTTTGGTCTCCTCCTTTGTGCGCCCAAGCTTGGAGCTCTGGCTCAATGAGCACGTGGAGTATGGTAAGAAATTGGCCGATTTGGCCATCAAGGCGGCCCAGTCGCGCCAGCGTGCGGGCCAAAAAGTAGAAAAACGCAAAGGCTCTGGCGTTGCCGTCTTGCCGGGCAAGCTCACCGATTGCGAGAGCAAAGATCTGGCCCACAACGAGGTCTTCTTGGTGGAGGGGGACTCTGCTGGCGGGTCCGCCAAAATGGGTCGAGACAAAGAGAGTCAGGCCATTTTGCCCCTGCGCGGCAAGGTGCTCAATACCTGGGAGGTCGAACGCGACCGGCTATTTGCCAACAATGAAATCCACGACATTGCGGTCGCCATTGGTGTTGACCCTCATGGCCCCAATGACACGCCCGATTTGAGTGGCTTGAGGTACGGCAAGGTGTGCATTTTGAGTGATGCCGATGTGGACGGCTCGCACATTCAGGTGCTGCTGCTCACGCTCTTTTTTAGGCACTTCCCCAAATTGATCGAGACCGGACACGTCTACATTGCCCGCCCACCCTTGTTTCGGGTGGATGCGCCGGCCAGGGGTAAAAAGCCCGCCACCAAAATTTACACATTGGATGAGGGTGAACTCACCGCGGTTCTTGACAAGCTCAGGAAAGACGGCGTGCGCGAGGGTGCCTGGTCGGTGAGCCGATTCAAGGGGCTTGGCGAGATGAATGCAGAACAGTTGTGGGAGACCACGCTCAACCCAGACACACGCCGACTGCTATTGGTTCAACTCGGCGACCTTGACTTTTTGGGGACACAGTATTTGTTCTCCCAACTCATGGGCAAAGGCGAAGCGCAAGCGCGCCGCGAGCTCATGGAGTTGCACGGGGACGCAATAGAGGTTGATATTTAATGAGTGACGACACCATCGAGGCGCTGGCCCTGCCCTCCAAAGACGAGGACTTGGGGCTTGGGGCCTATGCCCGAATGGCTTATTTGGAATATGCTTTGTCGGTGGTCAAGGGACGCGCCTTGCCCGATATTTGTGACGGCCAAAAGCCCGTTCAGCGGCGAATTTTGTACTCCATGTCGCGCATGGGTCTGGGCTTTGGCGGGGCCAATGGCGCGGTCGGTGCCCGTCCAGTCAAGAGTGCCCGTGTGGTGGGCGACGTGCTTGGACGCTTTCACCCGCACGGCGACCAAGCGGCCTATGACGCTTTGGTGCGCATGGCACAAGACTTCTCCCAGCGCTACCCCTTGATCGATGGACAAGGCAATTTTGGCTCTCGCGACGGGGACGGTGCTGCCGCCATGCGCTACACCGAAGCGCGCTTGTCGCGAATCACGAGTTTGCTGCTCGATGAGCTCGATGAGGGGACGGTGGACTTTCAGGCCAACTATGACGGCTCGACCCTCGAGCCCAAGCAACTGCCTGCGCGATTGCCCTTTGCCCTTCTCAATGGAGCCAGTGGCATTGCGGTGGGCTTGGCCACGGAGATTCCTTCACACAATTTGCGCGAGGTGGCCCATACTTGCATTGCGCTCATCAAAAACCCCAAACTCACCGATGCGGAGTTGCTCGAATTGTTGCCCGGCCCAGACTATCCCGGCGGGGGTCACATCATCAGCAACCCACAAGAGATTGCCGACGCTTACCGAAGCGGCCGCGGCTCCCTCAAGGTGCGCGCGCGCTGGTCCATTGAGGAGTTGGCCAGGGGGCAGTGGCAACTCGTGGTCAACACCTTGCCCCCCGGGGTGAGCAGCCAGCGTGTACTCGAAGAGATTGAAGAGCTCACCAACCCCAAAGTTAAAGCGGGCAAAAAGGCCCTCTCGAGTGAACAAAACCTATTGAAGGCGACCGTGCTGAGTGTCTTGGATGTGGTTCGAGATGAGTCCTCCAAAGACGCACCGGTGCGTTTGGTGTTTGAGCCGAAAACTCGCACCACCCAGCAGTCGGAGTTGATCCAGGTGCTGCTCTCGCACACGAGTCTCGAGACCTCCTCTTCCATTAACCTCACCTCGATTGGCATTGATGGCCGCCCGGTGCAAAAATCCATTCGCACCATGTTTGAGGAGTGGATCAGTTTTCGGCAAACCACTGTGCAGCGACGTAGCCAGTTTCGCTTGGACAAGGTGCTTGACCGCATCCATATCTTGGAGGGGCGTCAACTCGTGCTCCTCAACATCGATGAAGTGATTGCGATCATTCGCCAAAGCGATGAGCCCAAAGAGGCCTTGATTGCGCGCTTCAAGCTGAGCGAGCGACAGGCCGACGATATCTTGGATATTCGACTGCGACAACTCGCGCGCTTGGAAGCGATCAAGATTGAGCAAGAGCTCAAGACCTTGCGCGAAGAGCGTGAAAAGCTCGAAGAGATTTTGGCGAGTGCCGCCGTTCAGCGTCGCTTGATGGTCAAAGAAATCGAGGCCGATGCCAAGCTCTTTGGGGATGATCGCAGAACATTGATTCAGGCTGACAAGCGCTCGAGCGTTGAAGTCAAAATCATCGACGAGCCTGTGACTGTGGTGATCTCGGACAAAGGGTGGGTGAGGGCGCGCTCAGGACACGGCCATGACCCGAGTGGCTTTGTCTTCAAGGCGGGCGACACCTTGTACGACACCTTTGAGTGCAGAACCATCGACACCTTGCTCGGCTTTGGCTCCAATGGTCGGGTCTATTCGGTCCCCGTGGCCAGTTTGCCAGGCGCTCGAGGCGATGGCCAACCGATCACCACCATGGTTGAGCTCGAGAGCGGCACCCAACTGGCCCATTGCGTGGTGGGCCAGCCCGGGTCTTGCTATTTGCTCAGCAGCTCAGGGGGCTATGGGTTGATCGCCAATTTTGAGTCCATGATTTCGCGAAACCGCAGTGGCAAGTCGTTTCTGAGCATCAATGCCAGTGAGCGTTTGCTCAAGCCCTCCCTGGTGAGCTTGCCCCCGATGGTGGAGGGGTTGGCCCCGGCCAAATCGGTGGTCTGCGTTACGCAAAATGGTCGGGTCTTGAGCTTTGAGTTGTCGCAACTCAAGGTGATGGAAAAAGGCGGGCGCGGCTTGGTCTTGATTGATCTCGAGCCCAAGGATGAGTTGGCGGGCGCTGCAGCCTACAACAAAAGCGTGCTCGTGCACGGTGTGGGTCGAGGCGGCAAGCCCCGCGAAGAGTTGCTCGAAATTCGGGTGCTCAACAACGTGAAAAGCCAGCGTGCCAAAAAAGGCCGTTCCACCGAGTTTGGCTTCAAGCCCGATGGGGTGAAGCGAGTGGAGTAAGCCTTCTGTGGACGATGCTGTGGGCGGTGTTGTTGGCGCTCTGTTTCTCAGGCCTTTAACAGGGTGCGCGGAAATCCTCTGCGTTAAGGGGGAGGATGAATAGCGCGGACACCGAAGGTGTTTCGGGTTGTCGGCTGTTTGGGTGTTTGGGTGTTTGCTGTTGGAGTACAAAATGGCTTGGAGCGGCGGTATGTTGCTCTCCGTTGCGTCCCTTCCCACCAGTCAGACTTGTCCGTGCTGCAGCCAGGTCGCCAAAGAAAACCGGCTCAAAGAAGCCGAGTTCTTGTGTGTCGCTTGTGGCCACGCCGAAAATGCCGATGTGGTGGGCGCAGTCAATATGTTAGAGCGCGGGCAGCGCTTGTTGGCCTGTGCAGACGAAGGCTCTGGCCGGGGTCGTAAGACCACGGCGAAACCCGCCTCAGTGAAGCCAGAACCCACTGAAGTGACTGCGCATGAGGTTTCTCATGCCTAGCACCGTAGGAATCCCGGTCTCTTCAGGGCTGGGAGGATGTCAAGGTGGCCACGAGTTCAATCTCAACGCACGCACCCATGGGCAGTTGGGCAACCCCAAAGGCCGAGCGGGCATGTTGACCCCTTGGGCCCAACACGTCGAGCAGCAGCTCACTGCAGCCATTGGTGACCAGGTGTTGCTCGGTATACAGTGCCGTGCTGTTGACCAAGCTCATGACTTTGACGATTTTATCGATCTGGTTCAAGTCCTTGCCCACCGACAGGCATGCAGCGTGCAAGGTGCCCAGTAAATCAATGGCAACCCGCTTGGCGGCCTCATACCCCTGAGCCGTGCTCATGTTGAGTCCGAGTTGACCGCTGTAGACCAGCCCCTCTTTTTTGGCAATGTGGCCACTGAGGTAAATCCAAGAGCCTTGAACGACAAAGGGAACATAGGCCGCAGCGGGCGTGGCAACAGGGGGCAAATCAATGCCAAGGGTTTGGAGTTGGGTGTAGATGTTGTTCATGAATAAAGCGGTAAAAAAAGGGGGGGCTAGAGTGCGTCTGGGCAGTTCCCCATGATATGGGGGTTGCGACATGGACTCAACAACTGAATTTTAACCATCGGCGTATTTGATGCTTGCTGGTAGCCCGGGGGGTGGGCGGGCTCAAGAAAAAGGTTTTGAAGTCGATCATTCACCAGTCGGGATCAATGAGACCACCCTTTCGGCGCGGTCTGCTCGATTGTTTCTTGCATTGAGTCCAACATGAAGTTCGTCCCTTTTTAATTGCTCTACCATGTTCAATCTCGCTCATTTAACGTCAGGCTCAAACACCCGAGGCCAATCTCCAGAGGGCCAGTTTGGCCGTGGACTCAAGCGTTTGGCAGCCTCATTGCTCTGTGCATTGGTGTTGGGCTCACCGTTTTTGAGTGCCCAAGCCGATTGGGCCGAGTTGGACAAAGATGAAGACGTCACCCACCTCTGGGACAAAGAAGCTGTGAAAGCGGTTCATGTCTCGCGTTACGTCTGGACTTTGGCCAATTTGAGCAAGGCCTCCTCCACCGTCAATGGCGACAGCTACCAGTCTCAGATGACGCGCTGGCGGCTTTACTGCGTGAACGACACTTTTGTGAAACTGTCGGTCTCGATGTTTGAAAAACCTTTGGGCAAAGGCAAAGAGGTTTTTACCACCGACGAGCAAGAGTGGAAAACCAAAGAGTATCCGATACGCCCCAATACCTATTTGGCGACCCTTAAAAAGCAAGTTTGCCAAAACGCCAGTTGACAAGCCCTGCCACTGGGGGGGTGAGGCGCAAAGGCTTGGGTGTTGCTCCCTTAAGTCTTGATGGCCGCTTGGACGCGGCCCATGATGTGGGCCAAGGCTTCTTCTACTTGGTCAATCAAGATCAAGCACAAATCCCCTGAAGTCAGCGCATTCAAGGCCAAATCAATGGCCAAAAACTCGCCATAGACTTCTTCAATTTTTTCGGTTTTTTTGGCGCCTTGAAGGCCCTCTCGCAAAAGTGCCAAGACTTCACCGTCGATACGACCACGCTGGCAAGCATCTTGGTAAAGAACCACTTCGTCAAACACGTCGCCAATGATGCGGGTTTGCTCGCGAATGTCTTCGTCCCTGCGGTCCCCAGCGCCCGAGATCACGACGCTGCGTTTCTTGGCCGGCAGGTTTGTGACCGCTTGGACCAAGGCTTTGATGGCGTCGGGGTTGTGGCCGTAGTCGGCAATCACAGTGGCACCTTTGTAGTCAAACACATTGAAGCGCCCCGGAACGGCTTGGGCGTCGCTCACAAAAGTGGACAGCCCTTTGCAAATCATCTCCCAAGACAGACCTGAAGCCCAAGTGGCGGCAATCGAGGCCATCGCATTTTCAATCTGAAAGTTGATCGCGCCGCTGCGCGTCAAAGGAATGTCCACCATCGGGATTCTCACTTGCATGCTGCCTTGCATGGCCACGATTTGGTCGTCTTCGACAAACACCACCCGTTTGCCCTGGGCACGGTGCGTGGCGATGACGGGGTGGTGTGGGTCGAGTGCAAAAAACGTGACCTGTCCGGGGCAATTGGCCGCCATCGCCGCCACCATGGGGTCAGAGGCGTTCAAGACTGCCATGCCGTTTTCGGCCACGTTTTGCACGACCATGCGCTTTAAGACGGCCAAATCATCCACGGTGGTGATGTAGTTCAGCCCCAGGTGGTCTCCCATGCCGATGTTGGTGACGACCGCCACTTGGCAGCGATCAAAGGCCAATCCTTCTCTGAGCATCCCGCCTCGGGCCGTTTCAAAAACAGCCGCGTCGACATCGGGGTGCATGAGCACATTGCGGGCACTGCGCGGCCCAGAGCAATCGCCCGAATCAATTTGCCGGCCATTGACAAACACCCCGTCGGTGTTGGTCATGCCAATTCTGAGCCCACTCATTCTAAGCAAGTGACTGATCAATCGAACGGTGGTGGTTTTGCCATTGGTCCCGGTGACTGCGATCACGGGAATGCGACCATCTTCATCCTTGGGGAAAACCTGGGCAATGATGGCTTCGCCCACATCCCGCCCTTTGCCAAAGGAGGGGTTCAAGTGCATCCTGAGTCCCGGCGCGGCATTGACTTCCACCACGCCACCGTGTTGTTCTTCCAGAGGTTTTAACACCGTCTCGCACACCACGTCCACGCCGCACACGTCAAGGCCTACCATCTGGGCTGCGGCCACGGCGCGCGCCGCCACCTCGGGGTGCACATCGTCGGTCACATCGGTGGCACTTCCGCCGGTTGATAAATTGGCGTTGTTTCTCAAAATCACCCGCACGCCTTTGTCGGGCACGCTGTCGGATTGGTAGCCTTGCTCTTGCAAACGCATCAAGGCCACATCGTCGAAACGAATTTTGGTGAGCGCCGTCGCGTGTCCGTCTCCGCGCTTGGGGTCAGCGTTCACGAGGTCGACCAGTTGTTTAACGCTGTGCACACCGTCGCCAGTGACAAAAGGTGGCTCGCGCCGGGCTGCCGCCACCAGTCTCTCGCCCACGACCAAAAGCCGATAGTCGTTGCCAGGTAAAAAGCGTTCAACCAAGATTTCTTCACGAAAGGACCTGGCATTGTCATACGCCTGCATCACTTCCTCTTGGGTGTTCACATTGACCGATACACCTTTGCCTTGATTGCCGTCTCGGGGTTTGACGACCACCGGCAGACCAATCTCCAAAGCCGCCGCCCAGGCATCGCCTGCATCGTTCACCGGTCGTCCATGGGGCACGGGAACGCCTGCAGCAAAGAGCAATTTTTTGGTGAGTTCTTTGTCTTGAGCAATGGACTCGGCAATGGCACTGGTCGCATCGATCTCGGCGGCTTGGATGCGTCGCTGTTTGGATCCCCAACCAAATTGCACCAAACTGCCCTGGGTCAATCGTCGGTAGGGAATTCCCCTGGCCAATGCAGCGTCAACGATCGAGCCTGTTGAGGGGCCGAGTCGAATGTCCTCATCGAGTTCGCGCAGGCGATTCAAGGCCGCATCCAACTCGAATCCCGTGTCATTCAACGCCGCTTTGCACAATGCTTGCGCCAACTCCAGTGCCAAGATGCCCACTTCCTCTTCGGTGTACTCTACCACCACTTGGTAGAGGCCTTGCTCTGAGGTGGGGGTGGTGCGACTAAAGGTGACAGGACAACCCGCCTGGGTTTGAAGATGCAAGGTGGCAATCTCCAACGCATTGGCCAAACTCATCTTGGCGCCACGCTCATTGGGTCTCAAGTTGCCCATGCCGGGGAATAGATTGCGCAGTCGCTGCTCAAAATGGGGCAAGGCGCTCAAGTCGTTGTGCAGGCCTTCGCACTTGATCAACGCTTCGATGGCGGTGTGGCGTGTCCATAAATTGGGCCCTCTCAGGGCGCGAATGCGAGAAACGTTCATGCAAGAGTCCTGACTTCTTGGGTCGCAACATTGGTTTTTTGGCCGAAATTTTTCAAACCCGCTCGGATGAGCAATGGCGCAATGTCAAGCGCCCATGCACACGCAACGCCCGCCAAGAGGGTCTCCAATTGAAACCCGTCTTGTTTGATGCGCACCGCAATCGGCGGGAAATCAAGGTGAAAAAGCAGGGTTTCTTGATCTCCCCGAGCAAGCACCACATGACCGTCTCTGAAGTAAACGCTGCGCCGTCCTTGAGCGCGGTTTTGCTCAATGGCCTCAATGCTGGGGTCGGTAGAGTAAAGAATCACTTCACCGTCGCTGTACTGGGCCAAGTTCAAAACTTGTTCGTCCTGAGCATTGAGCACGCTCACGCCCTCGTTCAAGACCAAGTCAATTTGGGTGCGCATCACATTTTTAAATTTCTCTGCGTCATGGATGTCATGATCGTCCAAATCCCAGGCTTGGCGATTCATGTCGGTCACCACGCCGACCAAGCAGCGATCATAAGGCAAGCCGTCTTGCAAGATATGCCAAGGCGAGGTTTGAAACACGGCGGCATCAAGCGTGCGGTTGATCAGCAGTCTCTCACCAATGGAGAAAACCCGAGCGTCTTGGGTTTGGACTTGACGCTGATCCATGAATAAACCGTCCTCGCAGGCGAGTCCCACGCGAAGGCCTGAGAGGTGAACGAGCCAGGTGATCAAATGCGAGAGCAAATTTGTTTGGGTCGAACCCAGCACGCCCACAATAGGGATGCGCCCGTTCTCTTTCTTGCTAAACAAGTGATCAATGATGGCTTGCCCCACGGGTCTGGGTTTGCCCGTCAAAGGCTTGAGGTGCATCAAAAGACCTGGGCCAGCGTTGACCTCCACAATGGCGGCGCCTTGGTCTATCAAGGGCTTGGAGATGTCTTGGGCGACCAGGTCAATTCCCGCAATGTCCAATCCCACCACACGAGCTGCCAGGCACACGGCTGCGGCAACCTCGGGGTGAACCCAATCGGTGACGTCGTTGTTCAAATTGCCATCGCGCTTGACAATGATCTCTTGGTTGACTTCCAGGACCGTTTCAGGCTTAACGCCTTGACTCTCGATTTGCAACAAATCTTGCGGATTTTCATGAAGTCGAATGATATCCATGGGGAAATGGTCTTCACGCCCGCGTCTGGGGTCGGAGTTGATTTGGAGCTCGATGAGCTCGCTTACCGTGTGCTTGCCATCTCCAACCACAAAGACCGTCTCGCCCTTGGTGGCGGCAACCAATTGGTTTCCAACGACGAGCAAGCGGTGTTCGTCACCTAAGATGTAGCGCTCGACGAGCACCTCGGAGCCGGCTGCATCGGCGATGTGAAAGGCGGCTCTCACGCCTTCTTCGGTTTTGAGTCCCAGGGAGACGCCAATGCCATTGTTGTTGTCGGTGGGTTTGATGACCACCGGCAGTCCAATGTCTTGCGCCACACGCCAAGCCTCATCCGGGCTTTTGACCAAGGAGCCTTCAGGCACAGGGATGCCACAGTTTTGAAGGAGTTGTTTGGTGAGGTCTTTGTCGCTGGAGATGTTCTCCGAGATGGCGCTGGTGTGGTCGGACTCGGCGGTCCAAATGCGACGCTGTTTTTTACCGTAGCCCAATTGCACCAAATTACCTTCGGTGAGTCGAATGTGCGGGATTCGCCGAGCAACGGCGGCTTCAACGATGCAGTTGGTGCTGGGCCCTAAGCACAACTTGTCCACCAGTTTTTTCATGAGCTTGACGGTGGCCTTGATGTCATAAGGGACATCGTTGATGGCCGACATCACCAAGTCTTTGGCCATGAGCAAACTTTGACGCCCAACTTCCTCCTGCGCGGCGCGAATGACGACTTTGTAGACCCCAGAGGTACTGGTCTCGCGTGCTTTGCCAAAACCCGTCTCGAGTCCTGCCAAAGTCTGTAATTCCAGTGCCACGTGCTCCATGATGTGGCCAGCCCAGGTGCCGTCTTTGAGTCGCAGCAAAAAGCCACCTCTCTCGCCGATGCCACAGCGGTGCTCGATGAGTCCTGGCAACCAGGATGTCAGCCGTTCATAAAAACCTGGGATTAAATTGGAGGGAAATTGCTCCAATTCACCCAAATCAACCCACGCTTCAATCACCGAGCGGTAAGTCCAAATATTGGGACCACGCAAATAGCGCATTTTGAGGATTTGAATGTCTTTGTGTGACATGGTGGAGTTTCTGTATTGAAAGGATTAAAACGCTGGCCCCCACGCAAAAGTCGAAAGCCAAGGGACCCAAAATGCCGTATTCATCGACTTGCTCGCAGCTGTGGCTAGGCGGTTTTTGAGACCCTAGAGCCGCACAAAGAGCAGGGACTTTGATTATCACTTTTTTTGGCCAAGTTTCTGATCCTTAGACTGTTAAATGGGGTGTGTGGACTGATTTTGGGCGCAACGATGGGGGCTACAATGTTGGCTGTGTCAACCCCAGTGGGGGGGCGTGCGTTATAGAGTTTTGAGCATTTTTAAGCGGGTCAAGCTCAACGAAGTCACCCGCCACCATGGGGGTGAAAGTTTGTTCTTTTTTTGGTGTTTTTTGCCTCATTTTGTTTGATTGCCCTCACTGAATGTTCATCTCGACTCAAGTTCCAATGCCCACAAGCCTGAGTGCTTTGGTGAAATCGCAACTCGATACCCATGAGAACGTTTTGGCGTGGCTAGAAGTTGACTTGAGCCTTCAATTAAAGTTTATTCAAGGGTTTTTAGTGGCCACCAATCAACGCTTGTTGTCTTGGATGCCCTCAATTGACGGTGAATTCTCCCCCGATTTGAGTTGTCAAAGCTTTCCCCTTGCTGGCTTGGCCACCCTCAGGCACCAAGATTATGCGGGTGTGGGTTCATTGGAATTGGTTGACACTCAAGAAAGACTGGCCCGTTGGCGCTTTACCCTGGCTCACAACGTGCAGGCACTGTCTTTACAAGTGGCCTGGAACCAAGTGGTGGCGCGTTCAGGACTGTCCTCGTCAAGAGCAGTGAGCATGGAGGCCGCCCACGGGGAGGACTTTGCTGCTGCGGGCGTTAGGGGTCAGTCCCCTTCTTTAGATCACGCTCACCTGGGCGTTTTTGATGAGGTCGTCGAAGACACCACGCCATCAACTTGGGGGCTTTTTAGACTTTGGCGTTTTGCCCGGCCGTATCGCACACGGTTGGCGCTTGGTTTTGTCTTGACCTTGTGCTCAACTGCTGCGACCTTGGTGCCGCCTTACCTCACCATGCCACTCATGGACGAGGTGTTGATTCCATTTCAAAATGGGCAGCAAATTGAAGCGTCCACCGTGTCCAAGTATTTGTTCGGTTTGATGGGGGCTGCATTGCTGGCCTGGGGATTGGGGTGGATCAAAACCTATATTTTGGCCTTGGTCTCAGAGCGCATCGGGGCGGACTTGCGCACCACGGCTTATGAGCACTTGATGAAGCTGTCGTTGGAGTACTTCGGTGGACGGCGCACGGGAGACTTGATGACCCGAATTGGTGGTGAGACAGACCGTTTGTGCGTCTTTTTGTCGCTGCATTTGCTCGATTTTGCCACCGACTTTTTGATGATCGTGATGACCTCCATCATACTCTTTAGCATCGATCCATATTTGGCCATGGCCACCTTGCTGCCACTGCCTTTTATTGGTTGGCTCATTCATGTGGTGAGAGACCGGTTGAGGCTGGGTTTTGAAAAAATAGACCGGGTTTGGTCTGAACTCACCAATGTGCTGGCGGACACCATCCCCGGCATTCGCGTGGTCAAAGCCTTCGCCCAAGAAGGGCGAGAGAGTGCACGCTTTCGGGAGGCGAACAAGCACAATTTGGCCGTCAACGATCGGATCAATTTTTTGTGGTCTTTGTTTTCCCCCACCGTGACGCTGATGACCGAGATCGGACTCTTGGTGGTCTGGGCCTTTGGGATTTGGCAAGTGTCGCAGCACAAAGTGACGGTGGGTGTGTTGACGGCTTTTTTGGCCTACATTGGACGCTTTTACACGCGACTCGATTCCATGAGCCGAATTGTCTCCCACACCCAAAAGGCGGCGGCAGGCACCAAACGTATTTTTGAAATCCTTGATCACGTCTCGAGTGTGCCCGAGCCCAAAGATCCCATCGCCTTGAACCACGTTCGTGGCGAGATCAAACTCAGCAACGCATCCTTTCGCTATGGCAACCGTTTGGTGATCAAAAACCTGAATTTGAATATCCAACCCGGTGAGATGATTGGATTGGTGGGGCAAAGCGGATCGGGTAAAAGCACGCTGGTGAATTTGATTTGTCGCTTTTATGACCTCAGTCAAGGTCAAATCGAAGTCGATGGCGTGGACATCAGGCGTTTTCCCTTGGCGCAATACCGTGGCCACATTGGCTTGGTCTTGCAAGAGCCTTATTTGTTTTTTGGCACCATTGCCGACAACATTGCCTATGGCAAAAGCACGGCCACTCGGCAAGAGATCATCGCTGCCGCCAGGGCCGCGCATGCCCACGAATTTATCTTGCGCTTGCCCCAAGGTTATGACTCCTTGGTGGGTGAGCGTGGACAAGGGCTCTCGGGGGGTGAGCGTCAACGCATCTCCATTGCACGCGCTTTGCTGATCAATCCCCAGATCTTGATCATGGATGAGGCCACCTCGTCGGTTGACACAGAAACGGAGCAAGAAATTCAAAAAGCACTGGACAATTTGGTTCAAGGGCGAACCACCATTGCCATTGCCCATCGACTCTCGACTTTAAAGCGAGCGGATCGCTTGGTCGTGATGGAGCAAGGGGTCAAGGTGGAGGAGGGGCGCCATGATGATTTGTTGGCCGCCCGAGGCGCCTACTGGCGTTTGTATGAAGCCCAGGCCCAACAGGCCCAAGATGCATTGACCAGTGGCGGTGTGGATATGCCGCACCATCTCGCACTCAATGCGCAAGAACTTTGAGCCACTGCGGGGACTTTCATTCAACTTTTCTTCTGAGAATATTCAGCTCCACCCATGCCAAGCACCGACACTTTATCCTCTCAGGCTGATCGCTTGAACACCAAAGGCCCGAAGCTTTGGGTCGATGCTTTGGGTGTTTGGCATTTGAGTGTGAGCCTAGAGGTCCATGATCATGTGACCGTGGTTCGGGCCTTTCCCATCACGAGTCCAGACGATGGGGTATCCATATTGAGTCGAGATGGCAAAGAGCTCTGTTGGTTTGATTCCTTGGCCGCGATCGCAGGCGAGCTCAAAGAGGCTGTGCTGCAGTGCTTGGAGATGCGAGAGTTCATGCCTGAAATCTTGAAACTCGAATCTGTGAGCGGCTTTGTCACCCCATGCAACTGGCGCATCCAAACCAATCGTGGTGAGACTCAACTCCTTCTCAATGGAGAAGAAGACATCAAACGGCTCAATGCCAACACACTCATCGTCTCGGATGCCTTTGGGGTACAGTTTTTGATCAAAGACTTGTCCAGCATGGACCGATTGAGTCGCAAACTGCTGGATCGTTTTTTGTGAAAACCGCAGGCGGCCTCGTTCATTTCGCCAAATGAATTCTCCCACCGCTAAGCCTGGGCTGTAGCGGGGGTTTCTTGGGTCAACGACCCTAGCGCCTAGGTGTTGCCACTCAGAAGAGCCACCCACCTTGTTTTTTGGAATGCCACTCTTTTGTCCATCTTGTGAACGCAGGCACCACTGAGCACCAACCAGACCCCACCCTGTCTCGCGCCGAGAGTGGGGGGATTCGCTCACATTTGTTCAAGCCACGACACATGCGCGCTCACGACCAACCAGCGGTTGTCCTTCTTGATCCAAGTTTGGGTTTGCCGGCCGGCTTTGCCAGAACTCAAGTTGACATACTCAATATGGGTGCACCCTAGCGAATCGCCGTAAGTGGTGATCGATTGTCGCTTGATGGTTCGGTTGAGTCCCTTGGGAGATCGAGAGTTGCGAAACTCTTGTATTTCAGCGTATCCGTACAAGTTCTCACCCGCGCCATACCGAATGGTACGAGGATCATTCCAAAACAATCGGTCCAAAGTTTCAACATCATTGTTGACCAAGGCCTGTTCATATTCGGCAAAGACCAAGGTCAACTCTTGCAGTGTATTTGTCTGATCAATGATCATGGAGGAGGGTGTTTCGGTTAGGTTAAAGATGGCTGGGATCTGGGGTGTGCAGTTGCGTTGCGGCTTGTGCGCTCAAAACTGGATCCAATTCGTAAACGCCACGACCCAAGAGTCCACTCACGCCATCATTGGCCAACATGGCGATGTTGATCAGTGGGTTGCAATGCAGCTCGACAATGCGAAGAACATCCAAGCCACAGCGTACCTTGGTCTCCTTCATGTCCTCTGCAACCTCGGTGGGCCCCAAGATACTGCCATTGAAATGGTCATGGTCCATGGCCATGATTTTCTTGGAGCGAGTGGCATAGTCTTGGGGGCAAAAGGGTTGTAAAGATTGTATGACCGTTGGGCTGGCGTTGATCAGTTGTCCGCCAAAGCCCATGGCATCAATCACACAACTGTCGCCCACGGCAGTTTCGATGGCAACGGTTGGATGGGCGTGAACAAAGCGTGTGCCTTTGGGGGCAGTTGAGGCTTGGCACAACCACTGCATTGGGGCTTGAGAGGTGGACAATCCCATGCTCTGTCCATTGCCACCCAGACGTGTGATGAAGCTGCAAAAGGGAATGGCCTCAATGCTGGTGAGCATCAATTTGCAAGCGGCCATCCAAGGTGTTAAGAAAAACCCTGGATTGCTTTTGATCAACTCCTCCACGACGAGAGTTTGGTCGAGGGCAAATGAAGATTGCTTGAGTCGTGTATGAATCTCTTGGCCCAAAGCCTGCGTTGCTGCTGTCGTGCTTGAATGCAATTCGTCCCCGCCTTGGAGGCCCAATAAAGCGAAATCAAAGAGTTCTATTGGCATCTTCAATACAGCCATCATTGCACGGGTCAAGAGTGTGTCGCGCAGAGTGAGTGTGCTCAAGACCCCTGGGTTGTTGGTGCCAAATCGAATGTCCGCGCCCGGCCCACTTGCAAGCGGTGCAAAACAAGCGGGCAAAGTGGACTTGGCATCCTTCACGCAAAGCAAGGATGTTTTGGGTGAAATGGTGGCAGCCAGTGGGGTCACGCAGCGGAAATCTTGTGCAGGTTTAAGCTCAATCAGTCCACGCTCTAAAAGTGCCAAAACCTCTAGCTCGTTGTTGGCCCATCCTTCGTAAATCGCTGACAATACAATGGACGATTGAATGGTTTTGGGTAGACTTTTTGTGTCTTTGAAGGGAGGTCCTGCATGGAGCAGTGTGTAATTCTTGAGACCCAAAACCGACATGGCCGAACCAACTGCTGTGAGTTGAGGCCGGACACGAAGCATTTTTTGTGCTGCAGCCTCGTTGGCCAGTCGGTTCAATTGCTTGAATTCGTTCATTAAAACTTGATCCAAGCTTTCATCGGGTATTGGGGGCAACAATGCTGCGGTGTGTGGGATTTTTTCAGGCTTGACGTCTTGCATGCAATACACTCAAAATGGCCTTGACGATGCCACTGTATCCCGTACAACGGCATAAATTACCGGCCAATTCTTTTCTCACCCGCGCTTCATCGGCCAGTGCAATTCTGTTGACGATATCGTGCGCCGTCATCAGCATACCTGGTGTGCAGTAGCCGCATTGAAGGGCATGCTCTTTGGAGAATGCCTCTCTCAATGCAGACATGGTGTCATCGTTTTGAAAATCCTCAATGGTTCTCACCTTTTTGGATTCGCAAGAGGCGGCCAAGGTAATGCATGAACGTGCGGGTGTCCCTTCAATCTGTAAGGTGCACGCGCCACACACGCCATGCTCGCAGCCGAGATTCGTTCCTGTGAGCAGTAAATCTTCGCGTAAAAAATCTGCCAGACTCGTGCGCGCTTGAATCTGGCGATCAAGGATTTGGCCGTTAACGCTTAAGCTCAGGGTAATGGTTTGCATGACAGTTTTACTTCGGTTTTAACGCTGGATTTGATCTTGAGAATTGACCATTTGAATGGCCCGTGCAACAGCGACGACATGGTTTTGAAGTTCAAATGCATCTGCTTCCAAGCCGTGGTGGAGCAGTGACGATTGAATGGTGTTTTTATTGCAGTCGTTCAAAAGTGTCTTGGCGTCATCGATTAAAAGGGGTGTTGAGCTCGTTGCGCCCACAACCATGCGATACAGCCCAAGACTTTGAATTTGCAAGACGGCTGCGATGGATTGGGCGAATTCACCCGGTTTTTGGCATATTTTGTAGTACCCCCACTGCGCATCGACTGGAAAAGCCGTGATGGTAATGCGGTTGAGGATTTCATCTTCTTGCAGTTGCGTGGTGAACGCACCGAGCATGAAGTCGCTGGCTAGAACTTGCCGAGTTTGCACGCTGCCACTCGCATCTAGGCGCGCGAGCTCCAGTGTCGCATTGAGCAGCATCATGGTGCTCACCCAATCGGCCGCAGGGTCGGCGTGGCATAAACTGCCGCCCAGAGTGCCTTGGTTGCGGATGGCCCGGTAGGCAATGTTGGCCGCCACAAAGGGCAAGAGCCCATGGGTCACGTCGGGCACCACTTTGTCTTCAATTTTTGCGTGGGTGATCAATGCCCCAAGGCTGAGTTTGGCGTCATGCAGGCGGTGTGATTTGAGTTCTGCCAATCGTTGAAGGCTGATCAATTGATCGGGCTGCGCCAGTCTTAAATTGAGCATGGGACCCATGGATTGCCCCCCACCCAGAAATTTGCTGTGGTGAGGACTTTGGGACTGAAGAGTCAAAGCTTGGAGAAGCTGAGTGGGCAGCTCAAAATCAAATGCGGCAGACTTCATGGTTGCATCACTCCAGCATGCCCAGCCATCTGAGCTTTGGCCTTTGCCAAAGCATTCACGATTTTTCTGGGGGTGATGGGCAACTCGGTCATCTCTACCCCATAAATGCGCAAGGCATCATTGACCGCATTGGCGATGGCGGCCGGCGGGCCAATGGCACCCCCTTCCCCAATGCCTTTTTGACCAAAACTCGTGTAAGGCGAGGGCGTCTCCAGATGAACAATGGTGGGGGTTGGGACTTCAGTAGCACCGGGCAAGCAATAGTCGGCAAGGGTTGAGGCCTGGGGTTGGCCTTGATCGTCATAGTTCATCTCCTCATAAAGTGCTGTTCCAATGCCCTGGGCTAAGCCACCGATGATTTGACCCTCCACGATCATGGGGTTGATCATGACGCCAGCATCTTCTGCAATGACGTAGTCTAAAATTTTTACCTGGCCCGTTTGTGTGTCTACACTCAGTGCAACAGCGTGGCAGGCATAGCTGAAAGTGCCGGTGTCGACCAAGGGTTTGTAGCCAGCGGTGACCTCGAGTCCTGCTGGATCTGCATCGGGGGGCAAGCGTTGGGGTTGGCGGTACCAGACATGACAAATTTCAGCCATGGTGAGACTTTTTTGACCATCTAGACTTTGAATGCATTGGTTGACTGTATTCAGGTCACTGGGCTCGCTACAGAGTAAAAAACTTGCAATCTTGATGAGACGTTCGTGCAGTTGTTTGCAGGCCTGTGCCACAGCACCGCCAGACATCACCATGCAACGCGAACCCCACGTTCCCGTGGAGTAAGGCGTCATGGCGGTGTCGCCATGCAGCACCCTGACTTGACTTGGATCGATGCCAAGAATTTCATGGGCGACTTGGGATAAAGTGGTCTCCAAACCTTGGCCGTGTGAGTGAGCGCCAATGCGCAACTCGAGCAATCCGTCTGGTGTCATCCTGGCGTGGCACTGTTCATGGCCTGGGACCATGGGGATGCCCCATCCATGATAGACCGATGTGCCGTGGGCCGCTTGTTCGCAATACACCGCTAGGCCCACGCCGATCAGCGCTTTGTCAGCGTCTTTTTTGTTGTCATGGCGTTGCAGATCCCGCCACTTCTGGAGGTCCAATGCCTCAATGGCTTTCTCGACAGCCAGGTGGTAGTTGCCCGAATCAAAATGTTTCCCCGTGATATTGTCATAAGGCATCTCATCTTTGGAGATGAGGCTGTTGAGCCTGAGTTGGTAAGGCTCAATGCCCATCTTTATGGCCAAGGCATCCATCATGACTTCAAGAGCAAAACAAACATCGGTTCTGGCCACGCCGCGGTAAGGCAGAATCGGTGGTTTGTTAGTGGCCACAGACCAAGCGGTGCATTCATAGCCTTGCATTTTGTAGGGCCCCGGCAAGATGGACACGACTTGGGCTGCTTCCAAGCAGGCTGAGAAAGGGTAAGAGGAATAGGCCCCTGAGTCAACAGTGGCTTCGCACTCGATTCCCAAAAGCCGTCCGTGGTCATCACCATAGACCGTGATGTCATAGGCGTGTTCTCTACAATTGGCATTGGCGGTGAGTTGCTCGCGGCGGTCTTCAATCCATTTGACCGGTTTGTCCAAATGCATGCACAACCAAGCCAGACAAATCTCTTCTGGCAGCAAGATGCCTTTGTAGCCAAACCCTCCCCCCACATCGGGGGCAACCACACGAATGCTGGCTTGGTCTAGACCCAAGCATTCGGACAGTCCTGCTCGGTTGATGTGCGGCATTTGCGCAGCACTGTACATGATCAGTTGCTCAAGTCGCGCATTCCATTGGCAGACCACACCACGGCCTTCCATCGGCGACATGACTTGTCTCGCAGTTTTGAGCTGTTTGGTGATTTTGTGCTTGGCACTGGCCCGTATTTGCGATAGCTCACCCGTTTTTTTGCTGGTTAAAAAGATGTTGTCCCCCCAGTGCTCATGGACCAAGGCGGGCGGTGCTGTGCGTGCTGTGATCATGTCCATGACACAGGGGATGTCGTCATAGTCAACCATCACTTGTTGGGCAATATCCTCGGCCTCAGCGCGAGAGGGGGCCACGCACATGGCGACCAATTCTCCGACTTGACGAACTTTTCCCTTGGCCAGTGGCCACTGATCACTGGCCTTGAAGCCTTCGAGCTGGGTTTGAGCTTGTATGGGTTTGACCCCATACAGGTCGTCCATTGTGAAGACCTGGCTCTCAAAACCAAGAGGTTTTTGAATGTTGCGCAAATGGGCATGCGCAACGCTTGAGCGAACAAAAGCCACTTCGAGCATGCCGGAGACGTGAATGTTGGCAACGTACTCACCTCGACCCGATAAAAAGCGATTGTCCTCTTTTCTGAGAAGGCTCGCGCCAACCCCCAGCCTGCTGCTTTGGTTCTTGTTCATCACGCGGCCATCTCTAACTCAGACAATTGTGGCAATATATTGGCATTGGCGGGGTAATAAATACCTTGGCGCAAACAAAAGTCTGGACTCAAGAGTCGATCTGCTTTCACGCGTGTGCCTTCATTGTCTTTGAGCCACCACTTGCCTCGGTGGTCGTTCAAGACGGTGATATCGGCTGTGCTTGAGACCTTCAAGCACCCGACCTCTTCTCCCAAGCCCGCCATGGCCGCTGGGGCAGAGGTCACCATGGGAATGATGTCTTGAAGTTTGAGGCCCAAGGCCAGCATGGTCGTCATGGTGGAGACCAATGAGAATTTGACGCTGCCAGCGAACATGTGCTCAGTGTCAGAATGTTCGTCGGGTGTTCCTGCGGGTTTGGGGATGTGACTGTTATAGCCATGCAAGTCCGCGCCCAAGGTATCAGGAACAATGCCAGCATCCAGTGAAATGCGGGCCATGTTGAAGCTAAAGTGTGAACCGTGTCCTACATCGATTTTCAAGCCCCTGGCCATGGCCTCTTTAACGATCGGGTGAACTTGCCCTTTGCGGTTGACAAATCCGCCTGGGTGACGTGTGAAAGGGTGCGCCAAAATGTCGCCTGGTTTTAACAGGTCGACCACTTGCTCCAGAATGGTGTCAGCATCGACACTTTGATCACCATCGTTGGGGACGGGCCAGAGTTGACCAAAATGGATGTAAAGCGGCAACTTGGTTTGTGTGGCTATTTCTGCGCAAAGCTCCATGACTTTCACGCCCCACCTGGCAAATCCACCCAATTCTGCATGGGCTTTGAGTCCTTTTACAATGTCTAGGTTGGCCATGGCGCTTTTGACGGTGGCGTCCACATCAAGGCAATCTGGTTTATAAAGAGATGGGTAGTAATGTCCCTCTAGTCCTCCCACCAAATAGGAGGACAAGAAGGCAACGACCTTGCTTTTTTTGGACTCTACAACATACCGTCTAAACGCGGGCAGGGTAATGCATGAGGGTCCTCCTTGATCAATCAAGGTGGTCACGCCCGAGTAAACCCCTGAGAGGTCCGCATCCACTCCAAAACGCCCGGTGACCAAATCAAAAACATGGGCATGGGTATCGATTAGGCCTGGCAGAACCAACTTTTCACGGACTTGTAGAGTCTGGCTTGCCAAATTGGCGTCAATTTGAGGGGCAATGGCGACAATTTTGCCGTCCTTGATGGCGATGTCCATCACGCCATCGAGTTGCTGAGTCGGATCGATCACATGTCCGTGTTGCAGCAAAGTGTCATACATCATGGAGTTTCCAATCAAATGCAATGATGAAGGGTTGATGGGTGCTGTGCACTGAAGATGGGGGAGTGAAGGCCGTTCTAGCGCTTTTACTGTTGATCCCAGATCGAAACTTCGATGGGGGTTGGCTTGAAGCCGGCCGCTGCATTGTGTTCTTGAGGGCAGTTAGAGATGACGGCGATGATGGGCATTTCGGCACGCAGTAAGACATGGTCACCGGGTTTAGATGTGCTTGGAACAATTTCAACTTCGCCGTGAGGCCCGACTGTGACTCGCATAAAAAAATTGATATTGGAGACTATGTCAGAAGTGGACATAGACCATTTGGCCAGTTCGGCGGTGAAGTTGGCGCGACAACTCTGGGTTTTGACAACGCCATAGCGCACGTAGTCAATTTCATTGCTGCAGCAACCGGCCAAAGTATCGTGCAAGCCACAGGTGTCTTCAACCAGGGTGAACATTTTTTTTGCAAGATCAGAATAAATGACGTGATTTTTTTCAATATAAAGTGATTTATTGAGCTTGACCGTATTGGGGATGTTGAGTCGATCGATAGGCAACTCGGCAGAGAAACACAAAAAATCGACAGCTTGCTGGCCTTCAAGATCGATAATTTTTAAAAATTGCCCTTTCTCGATTCTTCGAGACCAACGACCCTTGGCGGCGATCACCTCTTGGTACAAGGGCTTGACGAGGGTTTGGGTTTGAGACATGCGAAGATTCCTTCAGTAATAAAATGGATGCAAACATTGTTTCAATCGAAGCAATGTTGAGGTTCTTCTAGCATAAGTCGAGCCAATGCCAATGCCAATGAGGTCTGCGCCAATGACCGATCATCAGCATGAGCGCTCATCAAGCGTGTCCATGAGAACAAAGATCAGTGCCTGTGTTTTTCTAGAAGGCCTTTAATTGGGCGTGAAGGTTTGCACCAATATGGATTTTTTATGGCACCAAAATGGATTGTTTATTTTTAGACGGCACCAAAATAATATTTATGCAGGTATCTAGAAGAATATTTTGAGCTTGTTTCTCATCCTGTTCACACGAGTCTCGCACAAGACAGGGAGATCTATTTCATAACCTGATAGGTCACTGGCACATCAATTGCTAAACACTTGTGTGCGTTGAGTGGTTTGTTTTTTAAAGCCAAGCTTTGAAATCAGCACAAATGAATACACGATGTTTATTTCATACGAATGCCAATTGTTCTCCTCTATTTAAAAGGAATTTTCATGTTTTTACGTTCAGTCAAATCCAGTGCGTCTCAATCCAGTTCCCATGCTTGGAAAAGAAAAATTGTCAAGCTCACAGGCTTTGGCGTCTTGGCTTCAGTGCTGACTGTTGCTCAATTGCATATCGTCCTAGCGGCGAGCTTGGATGAAGTCAAATCTCGTGGCTACATAGCCGTTGCCACAGAAGACGATTTCAAGCCCTTTGAGTTTGTGGAGAATGGCACCCCCACAGGGTTTGATACCGAGTTACTCGGTTTGGTTAAGAAAAAAATGTCCATCGATATCAAGCAAGACATCATGCCTTGGCCTGGTATTTTGCCCGGTGTTACCACCGGTAAATATGAAGCAGCGGTCACAGCTGTTTTGGTGACAACTGAGCGCAAAGGCACTTTTGATTTCACCACGCCTGTGGCCGAGTCGACCACCTACTTCGCAACCAAAAAGGGCTCGAGCGTCAAGTCAGTTGATGATTTGGTGGGCAAAGTGGTCGGTGCTCAAACGGGAAGTGCGATGTTGGGCGACTTGAAAGCGCTCGACAGTGATTTAAAAAAGAAACACGGTGGCAATGGAATTAAAGAAATTGTCGAGTATCAGTCTTATCCTGAAGCTTACCAAGATGTGGGCAATGGTCGACTCGACGCAGTGGCCAATACACAAATCAATTTGAATTCATTGATTCAAACCCGGCCCGACATGTTTGTATTGGGTGCTAAGGTGGGTTCACCAGTCTACATTGCCTGGGCTTTGAAGAAAGGCAACACTGGGGTCCTCCAACTCTTGAATGGTGCGTTGTTGGATATTCGCAAGAGCGGCGCCATGTATCAATTGCAAAAGAAATGGTTTGGTGCAACATTTGAATCCATGCCCCAGTCTGTCAATTGATCTGAGAGATCTTTAGTGAATGCCAATGATTATTTCAGTATTTTGCAAGGGGCTCTATTAACGGTGTCCTTGTCAATTGTTAGTTTAATCATTGGTATCCCCCTGGGTCTTGGTTTGGCACTGATTCGTTGGGCCAAGCTCCCTTTGTTAAAAGACCTCGCCCATGTCTATGTCAATTTGATTCGGTCTTGTCCCACTGTGACGCTGGTGTTGTTGATTTATTACGCACTGCCTGAGTTTGGTGTTTCTTTGAATCCTTTGCCAGCGGCGGTTTTGGCGCTCACCTTGAGCACCACTGCGTTCAATTGTGAGGTTTGGCGAAGTGCCTTGGTCGAGTTTCCCAAAGATCAGCTCGATGCAGCTTATGCCTTGGGATTGAACCAAATCAATCGTATGCGATTGATTGTGTTTCCGCAAATTTGGCGAGCAAGTTTGCCTGGCCTCTTTAACGAAATAACGCTTCAGATCAAATCCACCCCAGCCGTTGCAGTTATCGGCATTGTTGAGATCACCCGCGCAGCTTTGCGGGTGGGCTCCAATACTTACGAGCCTTTGCCTCCCTTTATTTTTGCTTTGTTGATCTACAGTGCCATTGTCTTTGTCTTTTTGAAGCTTCAAAAGTATTTTGAGCTTCAAATGAAAGAAAAAGGCTACCTCTGATGAATGATTTCGCCATCATTTGGTCGCACCGAGACTCGGTTTGGGTGGGGCTGCTCAATACCCTGGTTTTGATTGTGTTGTCGGGTGCGATATCCATTGCCGTTGGATTGTTGCTGACACCTGTGCTGGTCGGCTCCCACAAGATGCTGGCCAAGATGGTTCAGTTTTATGTCGATGCAATGCGATGCGTGCCTTTTTTACTGTTTGTGTATTTGATCTATTTTGGTCTTCCTAGCGCGGGACTGAGGTTGTCCAATTGGGCTGCAGGAGCGTTGGCTTTGGTGCTCTACAACTCTGCCTATATGGCTGAACTTCTCAGAGGTGCTTGGCTGGAATTGCCGGCCTCCATTTTGGATTCGGGCCGATCATTTGGTTTCACAGGTTGGGGTTTACTTCGCCACATCATGGTGACACCCATGTTGATCAGGGCCTTGCCCATGATCGGCAACCAGTTGATCCAGATTTTGAAAGACAGCGCGTTCTTGACGGTGATTGCTGTGAAGGAGCTGACTCATGAACTCAATGGTATCCAGTCGACTTATTTTATTCCCTTTGCCTCTTTTATTACCGCTTTGATCTTGTATTGGATCGTTTGCATGGTGATGGAAGCGATGATGGGTTCATTTGAGCAATTCGCCGCTTCACGCAGGCCTTAAAGCACAACCCCTGAGGATTGTCCATGCAAGAGAAAACGCTCACTCCTGAATTGGTTTTGCAAATCAATGGTGTATCCAAAAATTTTTCAGGCAAAAATGTCTTGTCAGATGTATCTCTTCAGGTCAAAAAAGGCGAGACCGTCTGTTTACTTGGCCCATCGGGCTGTGGAAAGTCCACATTGCTCAGGTGCATCAATTGGCTGGAAGTGCCCGATGCTGGTAGTATTCATGTGGCCGGTGTTCGCATGGGTGTCAAAGACAATGGTGTCGTTAAAATGAGCGATCACGATCTCTCGGAAATGCGCTCGCGCATTGGTATGGTGTTTCAAAGTTTTGCCCTCTGGCCCCATTTGAATGTTTTAGACAACGTGATGTTGTCCCCCATTCATGTGCAAAAACGCGATAAAAAGACGGTGCGTGAAGAGGCACTCAACGTCTTGCAAAGGGTGGGACTGGAGGAGCATTGCCAGCAATTCCCAGCCAAGTTATCTGGTGGGCAAAAGCAACGAGTGGGCATTGCTCGGGCCTTGGCCATGAAGCCACAGGTGCTTCTCTTGGACGAACCCACCAGTGCGCTCGACCCCATGCTGGTGGGCGAAGTGTTGTCGGTTATTCAGTCTTTGGCTCTTGAACAAGTCACCATGGTCATCGTCACCCATGAAATGCAATTTGCCAAACAAGTCTCCAATCGGGTTGTTTTCATGGACCAAGGTCAAGTCGTTGAGTCGGCCGATCCGGAGCGGTTTTTCAATCACCCACAAACAGAAAAAGCCCAAAAGTTTTTATCCCGTTTCCATGGTCTGGGTCACCCAATTCATTGAGTTGATTGTGTTCAATTCGTCACCAATAGGAGTCATCGATGACTGTGTCCATGAAAAATTATGTGAGTGTGGTCTCTGAAACCATTGATTTGCAACTCGATGCGTCTCAGATTGAGCGTGTCGCCATGCATTTGGAGCGCACCAAGCTCATGTGCAAAGAATTGATGGATTTGGATTTTTCACCAGAATGTGAATTGGTCGAAATTTATGTTCCTGCCCCTTACCCCGTGCAATTGCCCAATCGGACATTGTGAAGAGCACCTTTTTCTTTTGAGCACATTGTCCTGATGAAACACACCATCCGCGATCGCATAGAGCAACAGATCCTAACAATAGAACGCCTCGATCCTGCTGTCAACGCATTCACGTTCAGAAGCTTTGAGCGAGCGCGTCTTGAAGCAGACCGTGCTGACGCCTTGATCAACAGTGGCGTGCCCAACTCACCTTTGTGCGGTGTGGGCTATGGCGTCAAGAATTTGTTTGATGTTCAAGGTGTTACCACCTTGGCGGGTTCCAAAATTCTGGCCCAATCGCCACCGGCTTCAAGCGATGCCGTCTTGGTTGAACGTCTTCATCTGGCGGGCGCCATTATGCTTGGTTGCCTCAATATGGATGAGTTTGCCTATGGCTTTACCACGGAGAACTCGCACTTCGGGCCCACGCGCAACCCGCATCGGCTCTCTTGCATTGCTGGAGGCTCCTCGGGTGGCTCTGGCGCGAGCGTTGCCGCTGGCATGCTCCCTTTTAGCCTGGGCTCCGACACCAATGGCTCGATCCGTGTACCCGCTTCCCTTTGCGGAGTCTGGGGGATCAAGCCCACCTTTGGTCGGCTGTCGAGGCGCGGAACCTACCCATTTGTCAACAGCATTGACCATTTGGGCGTGTTGGCCAACAGTGTTGAATTGCTCAGTGCCAGTTATGACGCCATTCAAGGCCCCGACCCCTTAGATCCTGGGTGTGCGGCCGAGTCCATTCATGAAACTTTTACCAGTCACAAGCTTGGAATCGAAGGGCTGCGCATTGGCATTTTGGGGGGCTATTTTTCCGATCACGCATTGGTAGATGCTCACTCTTCGGTTGAAATGGTCGCCAAAGTTTTGGGCGCCTGTCAGACCGTGACATGGCCGGATGCCACCCTGGCCCGGGCCGCGGCATTTGTGACCACCGCCAGTGAGGGGGGTATTTTGCATTTGGAAGAACTCAAACGTCAAGCCGATGAGTTTGAGCCTTTATCGGTAGACCGCTTCTTGGCCGGTGCTTTGCAGCCTGTAGAGTGGTATCTGAAAGCACAGCGATTCCGACGACTTTACCGGCAAAAGGTCAATGACTTGTTCAAGGACTGGGATATTTTAATTTGTCCTGCCACCCCAGTGCCAGCCATAGAAATTGGCACCGAATGGCTAGAAATAAACGGGCATAAGTTGCCTGCGCGTGCTGCGATGGGGATATTGACGCAGCCCATTTCCTATGCGGGTTGTCCTGTGGTCGCAGCCCCGGTTTGGCCGGACTCAGGAGAGGGTTTGCCCTTGGGTGTGCAGATTATCGCTGCGCCTTGGCGCGAGGATTTGGCCTTGAGGGTGGCGCATGTTTTGCAAGTGTCAGGGGTGTGTCGTGTGAAGTTGCCTGTTTTGAATTGAACTCGGACATGGTTGTTTATCCCAAGCTCAGAGTCGGCCAAGTCAGTTCAATACCCGTGCGCTCTTTGAACGCCACCACATCCTCAGGTGTATCGAGGTCGGTGGCGTAATGGTCGTTGTCACACTCGAGGACCATCACTTCCTCTTCGTGCAAACGTCTCCATTCTTTGACACCCATATCGCTGGAGCATGCCAGAATGTTTTCTCGGGCTTTGCCACTGAGCAACACGGGGTTGCCGGGTTGGCCTTTTACCCTTGGGTAAACCACCGAGATTGACTTGGCGCATTGATCGTAGAAATGGATGAGCTCAGCGATGTCTGATGTTTCTATCAAGGGCTGGTCAGCCAAAGCCATGATGATCGCATCATGGGTGGGCATGAGGTGCAAAAGACCCAGGCGTTGTGATGAGACTTGACCGAGGTTGGGTTCTGGATTATCGATGAAGGTGACTGGACAATTCTTTAGGGCTGCTCTCACTTCCTTGGCGTAATGGCCTACCACCACCACCAGATCGTGAACCCCAGCATCCAAGAGCGCCTGGGTGGTTCGAACAATCAAGGCTTTTCCATCAATTTCCAGCAAGCATTTGGGCTTGTAGCCCATTCGTGAAGCAGAGCCCGCGGCTTGAAGAACAGCACCAAGTTGCATGGGGAGTGGATGCGTGCGGTTAAATTTTAAGGTTCAGTGGGCGGTTTAGTCGGCTGAAATCTTAGCGGCACTGACCACAGACCGCCAGCGGACCACCTCTTTTTTGACCAAGTCGGCCAAGGCCTGGGGGGTGCTGGTTTCCACTTCTGCGCCTTGGTCTTCAATTTTCTTTTCATTGGCCTTTTCGCTGAGCACCTCATTGAGCTCTTTGTTCAAGCGCTCAATTACCACTTTGGGTGTTTTGGCGGGTGCAAACAGTCCATACCACTGACTGATGTTGACATTGGGAACACCCAGTTCTGTGAGTGTGGGAATTTCTGGCATGACAGACGAGCGTTTTTCGCCGGCGATGGCCAATGCGCGCAGTTTGCCTGCCTTGACCTGCGGGTAAGCCGTGAAGAGACTGGGGAACATGACCTGGGTTGTGCCGCCAATGGTGTCCACCACCGCAGGTGCTGAGCCTTTGTAGGGAATGTGCACCAAGTCAACGCCAGTGGAGAGTTTGAAGAGCTCACCAGCCAAATGCGGCGCAGTGCCTTTGCCCGCTGATGCGTAACTCATGGTGCCCGGTTTTGAATTGATGAGGGCAATGAGCTCCTTGGGGGTTTTGACATTCAAGCCCATGGTGGTGACCAGCAAAGTGGGTGAATTCGCAACAAGTCCAATGGCTTCAAAATCTGTCGACGGATCGTATTTCAGTTTTTGCAAGGCTGGGTTGATGCCATGGGTGGCAATGTAGCCAAAAAGAATGGTGTGGCCGTCGGGTGTGGCGCGAGCGACAAACTCACAAGCAATGGCGCCATTGGCTCCCGCTCGGTTGTCCACCACCACCGATTGTCCAAGCCGTGTAGACAAGCCTTGGGCAATGATTCGAGCCATGGCGTCATTGGCTCCTCCTGGGGCGGTGGGTACGACGATCGTCAAGGTTTTAGAAGGAAAGCTCTGCGCGAATGTGTAGGAGCACAGGCAGCCCAATCCCGCCATGAAGGCCAAGGCAAGGGAGGTTTTAAGAAATACTCTTGTGCTGGATATCATAAAGGGCAATCTCGGTTAAATCGAAGAGGGATTTGTTGTTGGGCGTGAGGGTGCTCAACGCAGTTATGGCGTTATGGCGTTATGGCGTTATGGCGTTATG